>OWIO01000287.1_pt1 | contig 47132 bp, 28 predicted proteins | sample 1733011 | NCBI WGS metagenome assembly OWIO01 (sample SAMN05065779, study PRJEB22554) | human gut metagenome | biome: ENVO:2100002; feature: ENVO:00000062; material: ENVO:00002003 | host: Homo sapiens | place: USA | reverse complement strand
CTACACAAGGAGTATCGTCGGCAGCGTCAGATGTGTATAAGAGACAGACTTTATCGAAGGGCGGACAGAACGCGCCTACTGATAAAAACAATCCCATAATACGCCCCGCTTTCCCTGCCCGGAACAGCGGGGCGTTTTTATAAATAACCTTTCCGATTTATTTCACCTCTTTGCCCCTGAAAATAACAGGGAACCGTTTTTTTGATTAACTTTGCACCACGAAAACGGAATTCTCAATGCCGGTTCATCCGGCCGGGAGATTCGCTTAAAAAAAACAACTAAAATGGACGACTATCATCCGGAAAGTTATTTAACCCCGGACAGAGTCTGACTTACGGCGCTAAGTACAGGCTTTGCCCTTAAAAAGTTCTTGTACCATGCGCACATTTATCAACGGCGAAAACGGTCTGGTCATCATGGACCACTGGCAGCCGGACTGCTGGATCAACATCGAGTGCCCCACCTTGGAGGAACTCAATTACCTGACCGACGAACTTCACGTCCCACAGTCTTTCCTCAACGACATCGAAGACCCGGATGAACGCCCCCGCGTAGAACTGGAGGACGACTGGAAGATCATTATTATCCGTATTCCGGTACGCGACACGGCCAACCGGGGCGTACCGTTCTCCACAGTCCCGTTAGGTATCATCCTCCGGGGAGATGTGATCGTCACCCTGTGTTACCATCAGAACGACATGATCGCCGACCTGATCAGCTACAACCAACGCAAAAACAGGGGTTTTACAAACAGCTACAACCTCGTCCTGCGCCTGTTACTTTCCTCTTCGGTCTGGTTTCTGAAATACCTCAAGCAACTCAATATCGAGGTCAAACGGGCGGAAAAGAAACTGGAACGCTCGGTCAAGAACAGCGAACTCCAGTCACTGCTGCACATAGAAAATTGTTTCGTATTCTTCATTACCTCCATAAACGGCAACCTAATCCTCCTCCAGCGGCTTAAAAACCTGAAGAACGACCGGGAGTATTTCGATGAAGACCTGCTCGAAGACGCCGAGATCGAGCTCCGCCAGGCCCAGGAGTCCACCAATATCTATTCCGGCATCCTCTCGGGCATGATGGATGCCTATGCTTCGGTCATTTCCAACAACGTGAACGACATCATGAAACAGCTCACCTCGGTATCCATCGTATTGATGATTCCGACGATGATCGCGTCGTTCTTCGGGATGAACGTACCCAATTCCCTGGAATACAACGACTGGGGATTAGCCGGTATCATTATCGCCTCTGTCGTGCTTTCGGTGGGAGGTATCTGGTTGCTCCGGCGCCGAAAATGGTTCTAATTCCGGCAAAACCGTTTCATTTTTACACGATCTTACGCATGATTCCGCCCCGCATCCGGCCGGAAAGAAAATTATTTTTCCCTTTCTTTTGGTTCTTGATTGATTTCCATACTTTTATCGGATGAAAAATTTCCCGTACAAATATGGCATATTGAACGAGTATTCCTAAATTGCGCGCTCTAAAGAATCATATATACACTGTATAACCATTTGTAGAAGAACTATGAAGAGACTTATCATCGACTCGAAAAAGATGACGCCTGAAATCATGGCTCTGGTGAAGGAGAAATACCCGGACGGGTATTACGAGGACGATATTATAGTGTTCAAAAACCACAAGAACGAGACTATCGAGGCCATACAGGTCGAGACGGAGGATACTATCTATCTGATTAAAATCGGCAAATATCTCAGCGTAGGCCTTGAGAATTTTGAAATGGACGAAGATGTAGATACGGATGCCGCCGCCCCGGAGATCGAAGGAGATGACGAAGAAGATGAAGATTACGAAGAAAAAGCAGAGGACGACGACGAGGATTCTGACCGCGACGATGAGCAGGATGAAGATGAGGCGGAGGACGAAGAAGATGAAGACGACAAACTCCCTTCGGACAACAACGACTGATCGTTCTCTTTAAATAAATAAAAAGGCGGCCTTGATAGAGGCCGCCTTTTTATTATAATTTGATCGATCACCGAACCCCTTTCATCGCCCGGAAAAGCAGCGGAGAAAGCAGCAGCAGCAAAACACCGGCGGCCAAAGACTGCCAGGCGATAAATTCGAACGACTGCATGGATGGAGCGATAGCCTGGGCTACCTTTTCCATCTGCTGGGCCATGAAGTTCCCGATAGCGATAGAACCCATCCAAAGGCCCATCAGTACATTGACGATCCCGGCGGGCGAAAGTTTGGTCACCATGGACAAGCCTACCGGCGACATGCACAATTCCGCACAAGTCTGTATGCAATATACCCCCAGCAACCAAACTGCGGAGACCTTGACGATTTCCCCGTCCGGCCCGATGGTCAGGTTATACGCATAGGACATGATGAAAAAGCTGCCCGCCAGCAAAAGAAGCGATATAGCGAATTTCATCGGCGTATTGGGATTGGACTTCACCTTATCCAGGAAAGTCCACAGAATCGAAAATACAGGCCCTAAAAGGATCACGAAAAGCGGATTGATACTCTGGAAAAGAGAAGCCGGAATAAATCCGCGGTCCGTCCGGATATTCGCGAATTCGGTAAAGGTAGTACCGGCCTGTTCGAACCCGGCAAAGAATATAATGTTGAATACTGCCAAGGCGAATATTACCGCTACCCGGCTCCATTGGGTCCCTCCGCTGGTACCTTTTATCACACTGGAGAATATATAAACGGCTATTCCGAGCCCCAGCACCCAATACACGATACTCATGATATTTTCGGGCACATACAGGATCATAAATATGATCAGCAGGATCACGGCCAAAACCCCAAGCGTCCAATATCCTATCGTAAACCAGTCTTTACGGATCAATTGCATCTCTCCGGCAGGATGTTTGGGGGGTAGTCCGATTCCGGCCGTAGTGGTCCGGGAAACATAGAATACGATAAGGCAAATAAACATACCGACGACCGCTGCCAGGAAACCGTATTTCCAACCAATCTCTTCTCCGAAAAATCCCGAAGCAAACGGCGCGATAACAGCGCCTATATTGATACCCATGTAAAATATGGTGAATCCCACATCGCGTCGCGCATCGTTCTGGGGGTACACCGCCCCTACCATAGCCGTTACGTTAGGCTTGAAAAAACCGTTACCCATTATCAACAGCCCCAGTCCGGCATACAGCAGGTATTTCTTCAGAGCCATCGTTTCCGGAGAGAATTCTGTTTCGGCATAGAACATAGCACTGATAGCCAGCGAGAGCTGGCCGAACACCATCAGCAAAGCCCCAATGTAGGTACATATTTTCTGCCCCAATACTTTATCAGCCAGAATACCGCCGATAATCGGGGTGACATAAACCATTCCGAGGTATATTCCGTATATGGACATCGCCTGGAGCCTGTCCATCCCGAACCCTCCCGTAGCAAATGCCGCCGTAAGAAACAGGAACAGCATAGCCCGCATGGTGTAAAAGCTGAACCGTTCGCAGATTCCGGTGGAGAACACAGAAAGAAGCCCCATCGGTTGCCCGAAAAATGTTTTCTCTTTCATAATATACGTGTTAATTGTTTTTTTCTGAGCGCTAATTTATGGATTATAATCTACACAGGGGGCCAAGAAACGGTTTTTTTGAGGTTCATATCAAGGAAATGTTTTGTAGGGAAAAAAAACGCCTTATATTTGCAGTGCTTTAGCCCGGATGGCGGAATCGGTAGACGCACTGGACTCAAAATCCAGCGCCCGCAAGGGTGTGCGGGTTCGACCCCCGCTCCGGGTACAATGGCCTTGCAATAATAGATTTGCAGGGCTTTTTTTATTTTTCCTTCACGCACTTTGGAGCCGCTGCGATCTTATTTTTCGAAAAAATCGCACGGAACAAAAACCGCACCAGTGCCCCGGCGATAAGTAGTTGCAGGCACAAGGCAAACAGATAGTTTTTAGCAAGTGAGGAAAGCCATCTGAGAGGCAATTCCCCGTCGATTCCATATACCATAAATGTTATGAACAAACTCATGGTCGAGCACATGGTCGTCACCATCGTTATCGCCATTGCCAATATCTTAAAAAGCGGCCTCCCACACGGATCGACAAACCGGAAAGCTAATTTAACCGCGAGGAGTTTCGCAATAGTCAACTCATACAATACGGCCACGAAATAAGGGAGCCACATACTTTCTAATGTACTCCAAAGCATAGTCCGCTTCAATTTCCCGGAATTATCGGCAATATTATAAAGGGAGATGGAAAAGGCCATGACAAAGACCATCATGGCAGTAAAAACAACACTCTGTAACTTCGTCGAGGCATATCACAATCCAATATTTAATTAACCATATGGGCCGCTCCTATAGTCATAACTGGATTTACGCACAATCGTACTACTCGTTACTGCTCGTCTGGGGATGCGGTTACGCAAAAAACGAACTTTTTAGAAAAACAAATACCGTAAAAGACAGAGAAAAATTACCCATAAAAAAACCGGCGGCCTTTTCAGGCCGCCGGCAATATTCAAATCTATTTCAAGAATTAGATTTCAACCGAATATCCAGGGTTCTGGGTAAGGGTATAGCCTTTGTTCTTGTAGTAGATGATCTGGCTGATAGGAACGCACGAGAGCCAGGAACGCTGGTTGGTAGCAGCAGACATCAGGCTCAGAGAGTGTTGAACAGTGATCAGCCATCCGCGCATTCTCTGCATGGAAGCCAATACCGTAGCTTCAGGAACTACGATATCGTAGTTAGCATCACCCACATCTGCCTTGGTTTTCCATTCCCAACCGCTATAGTCATCTTGTCTGTAGAGCTTATAGTTCTTCCAGATACGCTGCTCACCATCTTTGGTTACGCACCAAAGTCTGGGGGCCAGGTCAATGAATGCCTGCAGGGAAAGCAGGTTCTGCAATTCCTCTCCTACCTTAGCCGGATTGGTCTGTTCAGCAGGATTGTTCTTCAGGTATTCATAAGAAGCTTTCCATTTGTTGTACAGGGCATCCAGTTCAAAGTAAGCGCCGCACTGAAGCAGGTTTCCTTCAGGGGTGTCTCTATAGTAGTATACACCGCTGTTGTCCTGTTCGCCCCAGCCAGTGCCCGGAGTACCGCCGTTATACAGACCGGTATATCCCGTCGAAGGATCATTCGGTTCGTTGCAATACTTACCAGGGTAAGTGTCGAAACGCTCCATATAAGGAAGGAATTTACCGAAAGCACGCAGGTCTTTGTTGCGAACCCAGTCGGAGAAGCATTCTACCGTACGCTCGCGACGAATCTCCCAAAGCAACGGAGAAACATCCGGATCCCGGGTAGGATCGGTCGGATAGCTGCCCAAAGTAAGAGCAGGCAGCTTCTGCGGGGTCAGGGCCGGGTTCTTCACACCGGTAGCCAGCGGTCTGTTGCGAACTACGTTGATAGATTCGTCAAGATCCTGCTGGGTTACAGCCGGGCCGCCAAGACCGCCGTCTGCCAGTTCCGCTTTAGCAGCGATCCAGGTAAGAAGCAGGTCGGAATAACGGTATACAGGCGCATTGGTAATGTTGTAAGGTGCACCCAGTTCAGTAATGGTATTAGAGCTTTCCAGCAGATAATCCGCATACTGACGCGGGAAAAGAGCCCGTACATAATAGCGGGTATTGGACAGCTTGGTGTAAGCAAAAGTCTCTGCTCCGATATAGCTGCCGGCCGTCATCGTACGAATAGAGTGTATCTGGGCTTCCAGACGGGGATCCTTGTTTATAACCAAGGCATTGTCCAGCATCGTGTACAGTTTGCCATAGTTGTCGGGGTTACCGGCATCAGCAATAACCGTCGTTTCGCTCGGCTGAAGTTTGCCGTCCCAGAACAGTACTACGTTACGCATGTAGTGTGCGTTCGGAGTACCACCACCACCACCGGAGTTCTGACCGTCGGAAACGAAGTTTCCACGGTAAGTCGTCATGGAGTGTTTGATCTGAGCAGAGCTGTAGAAACGGGCCATGATGATACCCTTGTTTGCACTCAGGTTATCGCTGGTGTATTCGGTACGATAGTCCGTTTGGATGGAATATTTACCCGAAGTTTTTACTACATTGGCCCATTCTACGGCTTTTGCAAGGCATTTCTTGGCATATTCCTGATTGCCTCCGAAATAAGTGGCAGGGCCATATTTCTGATAGCAACCGATCCAGAACATCCAACGGGCACCTGCGGTAGCAATGATGTACTTGTTGATAAGGTTATTGCCTCCGTCATCGGCGCGGCAGTTATCGACACCGTACTGGAAGTCATCGATTATATTATCGATGATACCCGGAGTATCTCCTACGGCATAGATATTGTCGCGGTCCTTGCAAAGGATATCCATGCTGTCTTCGGCCTTATCGAAATAAGGCACGTTGCCAAATCCCCAAACGAGGTCGGCATAACGGAAAGCACGGAGGAAGCGGGCTACGCCCAGCCAATGCTTGTAAGCCTCATCGGAAATAACGCCTTTAGAGTTATTTTCAACGCGGTCAATAAAAATATTGGCGCGGCGGATCCAGATGTAGGCATTACCCCAGCTTTCTTCGTTCAAATACGAAGCGCCGGTATAGCTACGGGAAGAGTTACCTCCGGAATAGTCGCCAGCGCTCAAACCACCGGGAAGTCCCGAAGATCCGATCTGGACATCCGTGTTGAAGCAGCTGCGGTTTGCAGGGCAAAATACGTCCCAGCCGCTACCATAACCGAAGAAATAAGCTCTGTAGTAATATATGGAGTGCAAGCGCAGGTTGGACTCGCTTGTCCAGAAGTTAGAGTCGTCGACAGTATCCAACGGCGTTCTGTCGAGGAATTCCTTAGTACAACCTGTGAACAGGATTGCAATAAGTACTATCGGTAAAAAGTATTTCTTTTTCATAATATTCCTATAAGATTATATTATAGTGTGAGCTGAAGTCCGATGGTATAGTATTTCGGCAGCGGTGTAGTAACACCGAGCTGTCCTATTGCATAGCCCGAACCAGCCGACATATTACCGGTATTGAGTTCAGGGTCGATATCCACCTTCAGATTGTCGATCGTGAAGAGGTTTTCAACCGTGAAGTATGCGCGAAGCCTGTTGATGCTTACCTTTTTGGTCAGGCGCTGAGGGATAGTGTATCCGATCGTGAGCTGTTTGAGGCGCAGGTAGGCCATGTTCAGCAGATACTTGTCGTTCTGCTGCCAGTTGCCGTTGGTGTAATCCTCGCGGCTCATTGCAGTTGAGTTCGGCCAGTAGGCATTGGGGTTCTCTGCAGTCCATCTGTTGGTGATGATCTTGGCAGAAGCACCGTTACCAAGCTCAGGAGCCGGCGATACCAGCGGTCCGCGGGACCAAGCATCGCGTTTTCCGATACCCTGGAAGAACAGAGCCAAGTCGAATCCTTTCCAGTTCAAGTCTACGCGGAAGCTGTATTCCCATCTGGGCATCAGGTTACCGATCACCTCGCGGTCGCCCGGATCTTCAGTAGTTCCCTGCCCGCCGTTGATAGCACCATCGCCGTTAAGGTCCTTGTACTTGATCTGACCGGGAGTGGCAGTCTCCAGACCGTTCTGGTAGTTGTAACCGGGTTTCAGTCTGTAAGCCTTGTTGTAGTACCATACAGCAGATTCTCCGCTGGGGATGCTCTTACCGTTGTAGTTCGCGATCTCTACGAAATCGTTCAGCTGATACAGGCGGTCATATCTGTAACCCCAGATTTCTCCGTAGGTCTGGCCGCTATACCAGTTGCCGCTGCTAACCAGACCATTAAACGTGTGGGTTTCTGCATCCACATACTTAAGGATCTTCGTTTTGGCGTCAGATACACCTGCCGTAACAGACATGTTCAGACCGTTCTTGAAGGTGTGGTTGAAATCCACCGACAATTCAAAACCGTTAGTGCGCATCGTACCGTTGTTTCCTCTCGGGGAATCAGCACCGAAAGTAGCAGGCATCGATTCGCCGGGAACGAACATATCGGTAGTTTTCTTATTGTACCAGTCGAACGAAAGGCCGACTTTATTCTTCCAGAAGCGAGCATCAAGACCGAAGCCCAGGGTAGAAATTCTTTCCCACGTGACATCGCTGCGGACAACGGACGGGCTGCTATAAGTCTGGTATACCACAGAGCCGTCATAGTCGCCCCAAGGAGCGTTCGTGCCGGAAGTATATTTGGTCAAAGTCGGGATGTAGTAACCGGAACCGATAGCTTCGTTACCCAACGTACCATAGCTGGCACGGAATTTAAGGAACGATACTACATCTTTGATGCCCTGGAAGAAGTTTTCTTCAGACATGATGTAGGCCAGAGATCCGGATGGGAAGAATTTCCATCTCATATCTTTCGGATATTTCGAAGTAGCATCGTAACGTCCGTTGAGCTGGATGATCCATCTGTTTTTCCAAACGTAGTCCAAACGGGCGAAGTAACCTACCGAAGAGTTCCAAGTACGGCTTCCGGAAGCGGTCATGTTGCCCTCTGCCAAGTTGAAGTAAGGACGCTCCGGATAGATCAGACCGTATTTGGTCGAAGAGTTGGAGTAGAATCTGTAGCTCGATGTGTTGATACCGACCATAGCCTGGAAGTCATGGTCTCCCCATGTATTCTTATAGGCAGTCTTAGCCGTCATTTCCACACGGTCGGAGTGCTTGGACGTTTCGCTTACGCGGTCCGATCCCGTACCCTTAGTGGTAACCATACGGTAGTTCCAACCCTTTTCCTGGGTAGCGCCTTCCGTACCAGCCGGCACGATCTCACCGTATTTGTTACGATAGATAGCAGCACCGTTTTCGTCAGTGATTGGCACAGTAGCTGCAGACCAAGTGTCGATATAGCTTCTCCAGTATCCCGGATAGTACTCGAAACGGTTGTCCGACATATAAGTAAGGTCGATATCTGCAGACCATCCTTTCAGAAGGTTCAAAGTACCACCGATATTAGCGGTAAGGTTCTGTTTGGTGTCGGTCAGGATACCGGACTGTTCTATTTCGGAACGTGCGTCACGGGTATCGTATCCGTACCATTTAGCACCCTGCGGGTAATACTGGCTCCAACGGAGTGCATACCACAGTGCGTCGTAGGTGGTACCATCCTGGTTGTTAGGATATTTCTTTTCGCTCTTGGCATATCTCATAGAAGCACGGGCCGTGAAGAATTTGTTGACCTTCGTGGTAAGAGATATAGAAATATTGTAAACCGAGAAGTTATCCTTCGATACATCCAGGAAACCTATCTGGTTGGTGTAACCCAGACCGATGTTATAGGTCGTATTTCCGGTGTTTCCGGAGATAGAGATGTTCTGCTTGATCGTCGGGGCCGAATCCTTATAAATGGACTCGTATACATCATACGTTCTGTATGCGATATTACGTTCCGAGAATCCACGCGGAGCGCGGGTTTCCCAGTCACGTCCATAAACCATGGGTTCCAGCGTATTCATGCCACCATAGGTATCCTGCCACCATTTTGCCCGTTCGAGGTCGTCAAGGGTCATATACCAATAGAAACCTGTAAGGGAGTTCGTCTGGTCAATGCCTCCGTCAGTCATATTACGACGGCTCAACGTATAGTTGTAGAAGTACTCATAGGATTCTATTGCACCCAGTTTAGGCATCGAAGTCGGCTTTCTGAAAGCGACAGATCCCTGGTAAGTTACGCTTACCGAACCAGACGGTTTCTCGGAGCCGTTCTTGGTCTTGATAAGAATAACACCATTAGCTGCTTTGGTACCGTAGATAGAGGCAGAAGCAGCATCCTTCAGGATGGAGATCGATTCTACGTCATCAGGGTTAAGCAAGGTAATGGTCGGGATTGGCACGTTGTCCACCAGGATCAGCGGGTCGCTGGCACTGTTGATGGAGGAAATCTGTCCACGGATACGGAACTTAGGATCGCTACCAAGCTCACCATTGGCGACAGTAACGTTAAGTCCCGGGGTAGTTCCCTGAAGGGCACGACCGATGTCAGGAATAGGACGGCTGTCCACGGCCTTCGCTACGTCTACTGTTGCTACAGAAGCGGAAAGGTTTTCCTTCTTCTGAGAACCGTAACCGATCACAACCACGTCTTGCAGCATTTCTGCATCCTGGTTGAGCTGTACTGTTACAGTAGCTCCTGGCTGAACGTTTACCACCTTGGTTTTGTACCCCACGAAAGACACTTGAATCTGTGTCTTCCCTGCGGGTAGGGTAAGAGTGAAGTCACCGTCGAAGTTCGTCGACGTTCCAACACCTTTTACACCGGGTACAGCGATATTCGCTCCGGGAATGGTCTCCTTCGTCTGCGCGTCGATAACCTTTCCCTTGATTGCCTGTCCCCAAGAAACTATTGAGAACAGACAAAAGATCAATAATATTAAACGCTTCATTAGTGTAAGTTTTTAACTTAAATAATTTGGAAAGTGTTGATTTTCATTATAATATTTCCATTGGATCTATTGATAGTATCCGTCCCTCTATCAGAGTTATCCACGCTCTTCCATCAGGTCCTTCCACTATCTTGTTCGCGGCGGAATTACCCGCATCGAACGTCCATTTTACGGCCCCGGTCTTACCGTCCACCGCAAATACCTGTCCGCGTCTGTTGGTCAGGAAAACGATCCCGTTTTCCATCTCGGCAGGCGGACACGGAGTGTGTTCGTAGCCGTATTTGCAATCCGAAGCCCAGACTTGCTCGAAATCGTCCGAAACAGCGGATGCGCAAATAAGCACATCATTCATGGTTTTTGCGTACACTCTCTCCCCGTCCTTTGACAGACAAAGAGATTCGCGTACCTTATTAAGGTTTGTTCTCCAAAGTTGTTCTCCGTTGGCAAGATTTATCGCCGTCATTCTGTTGTCGGGTGCGACAATGATCACTTTTCCATGACTTACCACCGGAACTACGTTGCCGGGAGAGTAAAGCTTCTGGGCGCTGCCGTTGGTCCATTTCCACACCACATCGCCTGTATTGGCATCAATGCAGTAGAGGTATTTATCCCAGCAGCCGGCCAAAATCTTATCTCCGGCTATAGTGGGACGGCCCTGGAAAAGACCGTCGCCAATTTTCTTTTTCCATTCTATACGGCCGTTCTTGCAGTTGAATTTGACAAATTCACCGAAGCTGCCGCCTATATATCCGTATCCTTTTTCATCGGCTACTCCATCTCCGGGTACCGCAGAGCCCATATTAAAGCTCCACAATTTCTTCCCGTTCTTGCGGTTATAACCGGCCACTTCGCCGTCCGAATTGGCCGACACCACCACTCCGGCGCCCATAAACGGAGTGGAGTAGATCGTGCTGCCCTTTTCGGTAGCCCAAAGGATCTTTTTGGTCTTTATGTCGAGGCATTTGAGCTGCCCTTCGGAAGTCCCGTACACGATCGTATGGTCCGAGGGGAAGCAAACTCCCGTATATACGGAAGCGGAATCCTGGTAAGAAAAAGGAACTTTTACCGGATCGCTCTGCGGCTCGTGGTAAACGCCGTCGAAAATCTCGCCGACGCCAGAACGGTCGCCCACCTGAGGGATAACCCAGCCGAGTTCTTCCGCATAACCGTTCTTTTCCTGATGCTTAGCGATACGGATGGAATCCGCAGTGAAAACTACAGAATTGTAGACCCCGTTATCTGCCGGCTTACCCAACATCGTGGTAGCCATAAAACCGGGAATTCCATCATAATTCCTGAGCTGGAATACATGATGGTGTCCATTTATATGTAGAATTGTATTGTATTTCTTGAGAATGTTAACTACATCCTTGTAGTTGGAAAGGCCCTCGCCCAAAGGATAGTGGGCAACCGATACCACTTTCTTTCCCGGCCTATACCTCTTGGAAAGTTCCTGATCCAGCCAAATGATATCTTCTTTCTTAACAGCCCCGTCTCCCATTTTCATGTAAGGGCCGGTAGAATAACCTATAAAAATATAATCTCCCGCTTCGACTACAAAACGGTCGTTCTTCCAAAGTTTGATAATAGTTTGGCAGGCGCTCTCCGACCAGTTGGTCTCATGATTGCCCGGCACAAAGAAATAAGGCATCTTCAACGCCTCTAACTTATTGTATACATTTTCGAGCTCGGCATCCGAACCCACGTTGGACACGTCTCCATCCACAATAACAAAAGAATAGCCCGACTTGTTCACACGCTCGACCGCCTGCGTCAGATTTTCATCCGCAGGTGTCCCGGGAGATATGTGCAGGTCGGTAAACACCGCTACGCGCAACGTATCACCAACTTGTATCTGTGCGCCGAGGCACAAAGAAACAAGCGAGAGAATAAACAAGAACAAACCTTTCAAACCTCTCATTGTGTTATACTTATGTTAAAATACACACCAGACTATATTCTGAACAAACCATGAACACTTTACAGAATACCATCTGAGCAAAGATACATCTTAAAATGTAATTAATACACCATAAGGATCGCAGTGCTTAAAAATTTAAGTATTTTTTCGACAAAAAATCAATATTAACATTTTAAATACAATAATTAACTATTGTACCATCGTTAAAGTATCCCCCCATTCCTTTTTTAAAATGTTAAAATCGTTAAATGGTTGTTGCAATGACATACAAAACGGGGCAAAAGGGAAAGCAAAACACAAAAACAATTGAAAACCAAAATAATACAAGACAGTGTACAAATGAATCCCTAAAAACAAGGCATATTTGACAAATATATTGCCCTATAAAACTTATCTGAAATTTTTAAGCGGACTCTCAGCAAAATATTTCCGGGTGATAGGAAGCCTGACGCCCATTATCTCGACCTGATTACCGTCGAACCAGTCTATCTTATCAATGGCCACCATATAGGAACGGTGTATTCGTACAAACCGCTCGGCAGGCAGGGACGCGGTAAAATTCCCAAGCGTATTATAGACGAGGTAACTTTTCTTTTCGCAGACGATTTTAATATAGTCCTTTACGCTTTCTACATAATAGATATCCTCAAACGGCAGCCGAAGATATTTTTTGTTTGCCTTTATAAAGGTGTACTCCTTTTGGGAATGGGGAACAGAGTTTCTATAATGAATCGAAAACTGCCTCTTCAAGCGCTCCAGGCAAAGGAAAAACCGCTCAGGACTGCATGGCATCACCAGATAATCGAATACTACCGGGACTTCATAGCTTTTAGCGGCATATTCCCCATCGGCCGATATAACGACTACCGGAGGAATGTTCTCTATCGAGGTCTTTAGCAGGGGGAGAAAATCCGCACGGGATACTATCCTGTCATCGATGAAGAGAACATCTGCCTGAGGCCGGCTGACGGACAGCCACTGGGAAAAATCCGGAAAAGACTCGGACACGGAGAAATCGGGTATCTCCCCGAAAAACTCTCTCAGGGCCTCGATCCACAAAGGATTGGAAGACAAAACAGTAACATCTTTCATAATCGGCAGGATTTTCCCCGGCCTAATTTACGATTTTTTAAGTTACCCACGCATTTGAAGATATTTATATCAATCCGACAGGGTCGGGCAGGATTTTCACACAAGTATTTCCATTTGTGCAGATATTTATTGCAATAAAAGAACTAAATTTGCCCGGAGTGTCCCCCGGACACTCATACGGAATTCCTAATATATCCTACCGAGAAAAAAATGGAAAAGAAAGAGCGCATAAAGTCCATCGACGTACTGCGGGGGCTCACCGTCGCAATGATGATCATGGTAAACAATCCCGGCACGTGGGGCGCTATCTACCCTCCGTTAAAACATGCTCCCTGGAGCGGGTGTACACCCACCGACCTGGTGTTCCCCTTCTTCATGTTCATCGTAGGGGCTTCCATGTGGTTCGTATTCAGTAAAGCCGATCATAAATTCGCCGGCGGCCTGGGAAAAAAGGTGATCGTCCGTGCCGTGATGATCTATCTGGTGGGATTCCTTTTGGCCTGGTACCCTTTCTTTAACATCCCGATAGAAATGGCGCCGCATAGTTTCCTGGGCATCGAGTTTTCTTTCCCCTCGATGAAAAACCTGGAGACGATCCGCATCATGGGCGTGCTGCCCCGCATCGGGTTGGCCTACGGCCTGACCGGGCTGCTTATCCTCGGACTTAAAAAAGTAAAATACATTCTGATCGCCGCGGCAGTCATCCTGCTGGGTTATTGGGGGTTGTTGCATATCTTCTATACCGGCGAGGGCTTTATGGAACTCACCGGCAATGCCGCCCAGCGTTTCGACCTTTGGGTACTGGGCGCCGCACATATGTATAAAGGATACGGGGAAGTATTCGATCCTGAAGGCCTGCTCTCCACCCTGCCGTCGATGGTGAACATCATCCTGGGTTATATGGCCGGCCGTTGCATCGCCATGAACCAGGACAAACTGAAAGTGAGCCAGCAATTGATGTTCTGGGGCGCTATCGGGGTAATGATCGCTTTAGCGTGGGATTACGCATTCCCCATCAACAAACCGATGTGGACCAGTTCGTACGTGCTCTTTTCCTGCGGCTGGGCGTCCATCCTGCTGGGCATGTTCATCTATATTATAGATGTAAAACACAAAGACCGGTGGACTAACCCGGCACTCGTATTCGGGATGAACCCGCTGTTCATCTTCGTATTGGCGGGATTGGTGGCCAAGACGCTCGCGATGATAAAAGTACCGTACGACGGGGGCATGATCTCCATGCAGCCGTTTTTGTTCAAAACCATTTTCATTCCGCTTGGTTCGATCTTTACGGACGATCTGCGGTTGGCCTCGCTGTTCTTCGCCATTTTCTACATCGTTTTGTTCTGGCTGATCGCACGGATCCTATACGTGAAAAAAATATTCATAAAACTCTAAGTCTTTCATCCGTATGAAAAAAATTTTTCTTCTGTTACTCCTGCTTCCTCTGGGCCTTTGGGCGCAAAAGTCCAAAGTAGAGAATGCCGATGCCATGACATGGGTGGAAGGCGGAATCAACCGGGCGGACCGTTCTCAGAAAAAGATCACGCTGGTCTTTACGTCCGACGGATTCGTGGACGGCTACGAAACGATCAAGTCCACCCTCAAAAAACACAATATCAAAGGGGCGTTCTTTTTTACGGGTAATTTTTACCGCATACCCGCGTGTGCCCCTATGGTAAAGGCCCTGAAAAAAGACGGGCATTACCTGGGCCCCCACTCGGACAAACATCTTTTATGGTGCGCCTGGGAAAAACGGGACAGCCTGCTGGTAGACAAGATACAGGTATATAAAGATATTATGGACAACTACGGCGAAATGGCCAAGTTCGGCATCAAGCTCAAAAATGCTCCGTTCATGATACCCCCGTACGAATATTACAACGCGCAGACCGCTGTCTGGGCGAACGAACTGGGCGTACAGCTGGTCAACTTTTCCCCGGGCACCAGCTCCAATGCCGACTATACGACGCCCGACGCCAAAAATTACCTCTCCAGCCAGACCATCTACGACCGTATCCTGAAATACGAACAGGATCAGCCGGACGGTCTGAACGGATTTATGCTGATGGTACACTTCGGGGTAGACCCCCGGCGCACAGACAAATTCTACGACCGGCTCGACGAACTGATCACCGAACTCCAATCCCGCGGGTACGAGTTCGTTCCCATCACCGACCAAATCAAATTAAAAAAGAAATAACCACTTTATAATACTATCGACAAACAATGAAAAAAGCATTATTTGCCACCGTCCTGCTATGCGGGATATTACTGGCCGCCTGCGGCGGCCCGAAGGTGACCGGCTGGATCCGCATCAACCAGTTGGGATACCTTCCCCAATCCGACAAAGTAGCCGTATTCCTGATCCAGGATTCGGCATACGCTAAAAAATTCATCGAAATCAAGAATTTTGAGGTAAAAGATTCCGCCACGGGCAAAACCGCGGGAAAATTCAAGGTCGAAAAGGATTTTGGCGCCTGGGAACAGTTCAACAACACGGTTCGCCTGAACTTCTCCGCCTTCCAAACCCCAGGTACTTACTACATTGAAGCCGGCGGCGTGAAATCCCCCTATTTCAAGATCGGCACCAACGTATACGACGGGACGGCCGACTTCCTGCTGAACTATATGCGTCAGCAGCGTTGCGGATGGAACCCGTATACTCAGGATTCCTGCCATCTGGACGACGGTTTCATCGTATCCGACATCCGGCGCATGGACGGCAAGCATGTGGACGTAGTGGGCGGCTGGCACGATGCCACCGATTACCTGCAGTACTCCACCACTTCGCTCAACGCGATCTTCCAGATGATGTTCGCTTACCAGAATAACCCGGGCGCTTTCGGCGACCAGTACGATGCCAACGGTATGCCGGGTGCCAACGGGATTCCCGACATTATCGATGAGATCCGCTGGGGTCTGGACTGGGCGCTTAAAATGAACCCGGAAAAGAACGTGATGTTCAACCAGATCGCCGATGACCGCGACCATATCGGTTTCCGCTATCCGGCCAACGACCCGGCCCGCTACGGCCGTAAGACTCCCGACCGCCCTGTATATCAGGTGACGGGCGTACCTCAGGTACGGGGCAAGTTCATGAACAACACCACCGGCGTATCCAGCACGGCAGGCAAGTTCGCTTCGACCTTTGCTTTGGGTGCTCAGATTATGCGTGAATACGATCCCGAATACGCCGCCAAACTCCAAGAGAAAGCCAAGGATGCCTACGAATTCGCCCAGACCAAACCGGGCGCTCAGCAGACAGCCAGCGTTGTATCCCCATATATCTACGCCGAGGACAGCTGGGCGGACGATATGGAACTGGCCGCCATCCAGCTCGATTACCTGGGCCAGGGAGGCGAATATTTGGCCGATGCGATCAAATACGCAGGCATGGAGCCTGTAACTCCTTGGATGGGGGCCGATACGGCCAACCATTACCAGTGGTATCCGTTCGTGAACCTGGGCCATTACTTTGTGGCACAGAACGCCAAAGGCGCTGAGCGCGACACGGTCATCGCTTACATGAAGAAAGGCCTCGAAGGCATCCTGAAACGCGGAGAAACCAACCCGTTCCTCAACGGCGTTCCGTTCATCTGGTGCTCCAACAATCTCGTGGTAGCCGCCATCACCCAGTGCCGCCTGTACGAGCAGCTTACCGGCTCGAAAGAATTCGCCGAAATGGAAGCTTCGCTGCGCGACTGGCTGTTCGGTTGCAACCCGTGGGGGACTTCGATGATTGTCGGAATGCCTTCGTGGGGAGATTATCCGGACGATCCGCATACTTCGTACCGCGACGGCGGCAAGAAACTGGCTGCCACGCCCGGCGGACTGGTGGACGGCCCGGTATATCTGAGCATCTACAACCAGCAGATCGGTGTTCGCCTGTCCAAAGAAGACGTATATGCTCCGTTCCAGACAAGCATGTGCGTGTACCACGACGACTATGGCGACTACTCGACCAACGAGCCGACTATGGACGGTACGGCCAGCCTTTCGTTCTACCTTTCCTCCATGCAGGAAATGGGCAGGAAACAGGCCGAGGCTAAATAAACAATATCCGAACGTTCGGATCGATCCGGCCCTGTCTTCCGACAGGGCCGGATTTTTATTTAACCCCATGATTTTTATACTGTTAATATCAGTTTTCCCCTTTTTATCCGCTGCATTTTTCCCCAATCAAAAAAATCTCCTTACTTTTACCCCGCAATGGTTTCCGCTGGTCATATCCTGGCCACGGAATGAAAAGGGAATGCCGTGCAAATCGGCAACAGTTCCCGCTGCTGTAAACTCTTTTCTCCGCAAGGAGATATGTTGTCCGATTCTTTATAACCACTGGCCTTCGGGGCTGGGAAGGTGTCGGACAGGAGTAAGTCAGAAGACCTGCCACTGCATAATCAGAAGATTTGACGCTTGCGGAGAACGAGCCGGATCTGCGGATATTTTTTCACGCCTGTTTTTGCACGGACATTTTCCAGTGGCTATTGGTGCATTTTTCCCGCCGCCGTCTTTTCTTCTGTTTGGATTTTTAAAAATCAATTCACTTTAAACCAAACAGATATGGAAAAAAACACATCTCACAAAGAAATTTACCAGGCCCCTTCCATCACTATCGTGGAGGTAGCCGTAGAACAGGGCTTCGCCGCCACAGGTGGTACGAACCCATGGAACCCGGGAGGCGGTTTTTAACCGGGAGAAAGAAATGAAAACGAAACTTTCCCTCGCAGGACTCGCCATAGTGGCGGGACTGCTCGCCGCCAGTTGCAGCAAACAGGAAAACGGAGACCGCACAGGCCTGCCGGAAGACGGGACCGACCGCTACATCGCCCTCGACCTTTCGGTTTCGGGACAACAATTCCCCGCCAGCCGTACTTCGCTGGAAAACGACCATTCGCTGTCCTGGAAACTCAATGACAGCATTGCCGTCTATGCCGAGGGCGTAAGCGCCAGTTACCGGAAAGAAAGGGACGGAAATCCCGGGAAATACCTGACCAAACGCAAAGAACTGATCAATTTCGCCCTGGCGGCCCATCAGGCAGACGGGGCCGCCGCCAAATTCCAGGCCCCTGAAGGACATGCAGACGGAGACTACGAATTCTTCGGCTTCCACTGGAAGGTGAGCAGTTCCTATCCGGAAAACACCCGTAATTTCTATGCGTACTATCCGCACAGCGAAGAAAAACCATTTGTAAACTATAGCGGCTGGAATAAAAAATTCCCCTTCTCGCTGCCCAATGAACAGACGCAGCCCGGAAAAAGCGACTTCGGGCATCTTCCGGGGATGGATATACTCTACGCATCGACTACCCTTACCCTGCCCGACGGCACGGCCAACAACGACGAAATGTCCGCATCGCTTCAATTCGATTTCCAGCACCTTTTCGCCCTGCTCAAATACGAGGTGACCAATGCTACCTCAAGCCCGCTGCGGATAGACCGTATCGCGCTCGACGCAGGGACACAGCCCATTGCAGGGGATTTCCAGGTAGATGCCGAAACGGGAAATATGGCAGTCGTCCGGCCCGCATCGAGCATCGTGCTGAATTGCAAGGACGGATTTACGCTGTCCGCCGGGGAATCAGTAACCGTTTACATGGTCGCTGCGCCGGCTATTCTGTCCGGGGCGACTGTCCGGGTGGAAACCGACCGGGGGCAACAGGAATTCCCGGCCAATGCCACGCTGGCAGCCGGAAGTTATTACACCAAAAACATCGCAGTGAATGTTCCCATGCAGAATTATACCCTGAAAACCGCCGATTTCGAGGACATCGTATCGAGTGGGCAAAGCAAATTCCTGGCCGACTCTCCGTTCGGGGACAATGTCGACGGGAAGAATACAAATTACGCCCCGTACACCGACGCCGCTACTGGCCTTGTTTTTTCGCTCAACAAAGGGGCTTACCAACCGGCCAGCTACGATTACCACCGCATCGGGGGAGGCTTCTGGGGATCAAATTACAACGATATGACCACCAGCGGGGTGCTCAACCATTCGAGCGTTTACTATTCCGACCCGGGAACGGGGAAAGGCGGCTACGGCGGCTCGGAATACTTCGCGGTATGTTACGAATCGACCAGCGGGGGTATGAGCTACATCAACGCCCAGATCGCTTTTGAAACCGCGGATACGGAAAAAGTATTCGACCACCTGTGGGTGAACAATAACACCTTCGCCGTGCTCGACATGGAAAACGGAAGTTCCCTGATGACAGCGCCCTTCTCTTACGCCCTCAAATCATGGTGTAAACTCATCGTAACGGGTGTAAAAGCCGACGGCACCGAAGTGGGCCGCGTAGAATTCTACCTGGCCGATTTCCGCACGGCCGATGCACCGGGGATCGTCAAAGAATGGTCGAAAGTAAACCTGCTCCCGCTGGGAAAAGTCCATTCCCTGCGATTCAGCATGGAAAGTTCCGACACCAATGAATTCCTCGGCACCCCGGCCCTAAACAACCCGGCCTATTTTTGTATAGACAATGTGACGGTCCGCCTGTAAATTCCTTTTTGCCCAAACAGAGCAGGCATTAGGATTTCCCGCTCCGTCATCAAAGTCCGGCCCCGCCCAAAAGCGGGGCCGTTTTTTAACATTTATTCCGGGGCTTCCCTGGTCTTCCCCCAGATATACGGCCAACAATCCATGGGAACAATCGATGCAAAAAAAAGCGCCGCATTCGCGGCGCTTTTTCACTAACGGGAGAATCCTATTTGTTCTTCGGTTTGGTACAGCGGTCCACCAGGTACACGAGCGACTGATAAGGAATACCGCTGTTGGTATTCAGTCCGATCTCACACGTACGGGAGTTGGAATACCCGTTGCGTATGCCTTCGGCCTCTAATTGTTTTTTCAGTTTGCGCAGGGCAAAAGCGTTCATCTCCGGATAGGTGAATCCCCGGTCTCCGGCAAAGCCGCAGCAACCCACCTCGGCAGGGACGAATACTTTTTCGGCGCAGACTTCCGCTACCCGGCGCAGGACATCGCCCTTGCCCAGTTTTGTCATGGAACAGGTTACGTGAATGGCGACCTTTTCCGGCACCTTGGTAAATTCGAGGCGGTCCATCAGATACTTGTCGATGAATTCCACCGGCTCGTACATCTTCACGCTTTTTATCTTCTTGAGCATCCGGTACAGGCACGGGCTCTGGTCGCAGATGACCGGATACTTGCCATTCTCCGAGGCTTCCAGCAAAGCGGCCTCCAATTCGGCCGTTTTGCGGTCTGCATCGGCGATAAATCCTTTACTCTCCCAGATGGTCCCGCAGCACAGGTTGCCCATGTTTTTGGGGAAGATCACCTCGTAGCCGGATTTGGCCAGCAGACGGGTGAATACCAGATGGAGCGGTTCCTGGTCGGGATCGCCTTTGGCGGCGCCCATCACCTGGTTGATACAGCTGGGGAAATAAACCACCTTATCCGGATTGGACGCTTTCACAGGCGGCTGTACCGGTTTGTCAATACCCTTGGGCATCGCCGGGGTCCAGAGCGGCAAAGCGTTGAACGTGATTTTGCGGGCGCCCCGGGCTACGGAACTCATCAGCGAAGTACCCAGCACACTGTGCACACCGTTGACGAACTTGAGTCCTACCCGCATGGAGGAGGTTACCGTCGAAAAATGATCCGCCACCCATTTGGCGATCTTTTTAGCCGTATTCGACGCCTCAGCCTCACGGATATCCTGGATCAGTTTACCCGTATCGATATTTACCGGGCACGAAGTGGCGCAGAGGCCGTCCTTGGCGCAGGTTTCGTTGCCAAAATATTGGAACGCTTTTTCCAGTTCGGTCAACAGTTCGGGATTTTCCCCCGTATTCTTCAGCCGGGAAACTTCGCGCTGGATGACCGTGCGCTGTCGGGCCGAAAGCGTAAAGCCGTTGGTCAGGCAATTAACCTCGCAAAACCCGCATTCGATACACTTGTCCACATGGGGATCGGTCTCGGTAAGGGTCTTGAGGTTCTTGATATGGCAGAGGGGATCGTCGTTGAAGATCACGCCCTCGTTGAGCCGGCCGTCGGGGTCGAACAGTTTCTTGACCTCGACCATCACGTTGTACGCATCGTCGCCCCACTCATGGCGCACAAAAGGCGCGATATTGCGGCCCGTACCGTGTTCTCCCTTGAGCGACCCGTCGTACCGGTCTACCACGAATTCCACCACGCTGTCCAACAGCTTCTGGAAGCGTTTTACTTCGCTTTCCGTAGCGAAATCCTGATTGAGGATGAAATGGAAGTTCCCTTCGATGGAATGCCCGTATATCACCGCATCCTGGTACCCGTGTTCGGCCAGTAAGGTCTGCAATTCAGCGACCGCCGTAGGCAGTACTTCCACCGGGAACACGATGTCCTCGATCAGACAGGACGTGCCGTTGGGACGCATAGCGCCCACAGCCGGGAATACCCCGGAACGAATGCGCCAATAATTGGAATATACTTTCGGGTCGGTCGTGAACTCGATGGGGTAAAGCGTTTCCAGCGAGCTGACTGCCTCGCGGACGTGCTCGATGTTCTTTTCGAGTGTTTCCTGATCCGAAGCCTTGGTTTCCAGCAGGATGGCCGTCGCCCCGTCGGGAAGGTCTTTTATGAATTCAGGGATGCCGTCGTTGTTCTCCACCGAGCGCAAGGCGCCGCGGTCGAGCAGTTCGGCCGTATCGACCGGCAGAGGCTTGAGGTTCTGCACGGCCTTGCAGGCGTCGACGATGTTCCCGAAATAGAGCATCGCACTGGCCTTGTAGGGGATTAGGGGAAGGGTATCCATTTCCACTTCGGAAATGAACGCCAGCGTCCCTTCGGAACCCACCATCAGGTGCGTGATGATATCGAACGGATCGTCGAAATGGACGAACGGATCGATGGAAAGCCCCGTCGTGTTCTTGATGCTGTATTTTTTCAGGATACGTTCGGCCAAGGGTTTATTGGCCCGTATGGCATCGCGTATCTCGATAATTTTGGCGATAAAATCGCGGTGCGTATGGAGGAATTCCTCCCGGGAGACGTGCGAACCCGTATCGAGCACCGTACCGTCCGCCAGGATGATGCGGATCGAGCGGAGTGTCCGGTAAGAGTTCTCGTTGGTCCCGTTCATCCCGCTGGCGTTGTTGGCTACGATACCGCCTATCATGGCGGAGCCCACCGATGCGGGGTCGGGCCCTATCTTCCGTCCGAAAGGCTTGAGGATCTGGTTCAGCCGCGCGCCGACGATGCCCGCCTGGCTGCGGATGATCTTACCCCCGTCCAGCACTTCGTATTTTTCCCAACCTTCGGACACGAGTACCAGCACGGAATCCGTGGAGGCCTGCCCCGAAAGGCTGGTCCCGGCCGCCCGGAAAGTGACGGGAACTTTATGCCGGGCGGATGCGGCGAGGATATCGCGCAATTCCGCCTCGTTGAATGCCCGGACGACCACTTTGGGCACGAACCGGTAGAAACTGGCGTCCGTCCCGTAAGCGAACGTACGGAGCGGGTCCGTATAGATGCGCTTGGGATCGACCGACTTCTTGATGTCGTCTATAAAACTCTGATACGATGCTGATAACATTTTATTACTCCTCCTGCTTTCTCTGTTCTATCTCAGTTATTCTATCTTGAACCCGTAGCACGCCCCCGACAGTACATCGTGGGTCGCCCCGGTCACGCTGGCCAGGCAGTTAGGCTGGTTGAGCACGCGCCGAAGTCCCAGGAAAGCGAAGATAAGGGCTTCCTTGAAATCGATGATGTTCTTGGCCGGCTTGATGAACTCGATGTCCGCATAGGCCTTTACGCGCTCCAGCATATACACATTGTAGGCTCCCCCGCCGGTGACCAGCACTTTGCTGCCCGGGCGGAAATTGCGGGCGATCTGGTACGAGGAATGCTCGGTCAGGGTGGCTATGAGGTTTTTGAATTCGTCTTTGCAACCTTCCACCAGCGGCATCACGTTCTTGTCGACCCATTCCTGGGCGAGCGACTTGGGCGGCTGGCGATGGTAGTATTCTAAAGCGTTAAGCGCATCGAAAAGTTCTTTATTTACCTTTCCGGAACGCGCCGTCTCCCCGTCCTTGTCGTATTCGTGACCTTTGGTGCGCATCAGGCGGTTGAGCACGTAATTGGCCGGGCAAAGGTCGTAGGCGATGCGTTTGCCCTGTTCGTTGTCGAACGAAACATTGGCAAAGCCGCCAATATTCAGGCAGTAGTCGTACTCCGAGAAAAGCAGTTTGTCGCCTATCGGCACCAGGGGAGCTCCCTGCCCGCCGAACGCCACGTCGAGCGTCCGGAAATCGCACACCACCGGGATGCCGCACGTGGCATACAAATGGGCGCCGCTGCCTATCTGGAGGTTGTAGCCCAGATCGGGGCGGTGGAAGACCGTATGGCCGTGCGAAGCGACGAAATCCACTTCGGCAATGCCTTGTTCGCGGACGAATTCCTTGACCTTTTGGCCCAGGTAACGGCCGTATTCGGCATCGAGGGCCGTAAGCGCCTCCCCGGACTGGTAGAAAGACATTTTAAGGCTTTCTTTCCATTCGGGATTGTACGGTTTGGTATCCGCTTTTTCTATTTCGTATTCCCATTTCCCGTTCTTGTCGCGGAATACCACATATACCATGTCCAGTCCATCCAATGAGGTTCCGGACATGAGCCCTATCGCTTTGTATTCTTTTTTTGCCATAACTTCCATCGTTTTAAAAGCGGACGACCGCCCGCCAATGCGGGCGGTCGTCCTGGTTTTTTACCCTGTTATTCTTTCGTGGCCTTTCCGAATCCTTTGTCCACGCCCAGTTTGCGGTACAGCAGTACCGAAGGGAGCGTACCCAGGATGACCACCATCCAGAAGAACCATTCGTAACCCAGCGCCGTGACGGTAAATCCGCTGATGGCCTTGGGCCAGATGAGCGAAAGGGCCATCAGACCCGAGCATATCGCATAGTGCGACGTAGCGAACTTGCCGCGGGAGATATACACCATGTACATCGTGTACGAAGTGAACGAGAACCCGTATCCGAAATAACCCAGACCCACTACGATGCCCACCAGGGCCAGGCCCATCGTGCCCAGTTCATGTACGATACCCGGATTCATCGAGAGCAGGATATAGCCGATATTCGGCAGGTTGAGGATCAGGATCATCGGCAGCAGCCAGAACCGGAGCCCTTTTTTCGCGATCGCGAAACCGCCGACGATACCGCCTATGATGAGGGTTATCACTCCTATTGTCCCTTTGATCAGGCCCTGGGCCTCCATCGGGATCTGCAGTCCTCCGTTCTCGACCGAATCGGTAAAGAACGAGGGTAATATCTGCAACAACTGCGCTTCACCGGTTCGGTACAATACCAGGAACAGGATACCCCATACGATATTGGGTTTTTCCATGAAAGTCACTACCGAGCGGCCGAACTCTTTCATGATACCGCCGATAGTCTTTACATCCACCCCATCCTGTGCGGCGCGGTGCGGGTCCTGCGGGAATGCCCAGAAATTGTAAACCGCCGTGACGAACGTAATGCCCGCCAATACGAAGAATGTTACCTGCCAGGCCCAGAGCATCTTGTCACTGAGCGGCAGAGCGCCTTCACCGGCCACATAACCTACCAGCCAAAGCATACCGCCGTCCACCAACAGCCATCCTACACGGAAGGCCGTCGAACGCAGCCCCACCCAGATAGACTGCTGGTTGGGGTTTAGGTTGATCATATACATACCGTCGGAGGCCACGTCATAGGTGGCTGCCGAAAGGGCTATCAGGACAAAAGGTATCAGCGTATAGGCGAATATCTTACCCGAGTCCGCCCCTAATGCCGGCACCAATAGCGCCGTAGCGGCAAAACCGACACCTACGATGATCTGCATCCACATGGCCCACCATTTCTTGGTCTTCAGGATGTCGACGATAGGGCCCCAGAGAGGCTTGATAAACCACGGAAGGTACAAAAGGCTCACGGCGATACCCGACACTTTCGGGTTGACGTTCATCGCGATGTAGAAATACACGATCAGCGACTGCATCACCGTATTGGGGATGGCCTGATAGAAATAAGCCGTGGGAACCCATTGCCAGGGTTTGCGTTTGGTCATAGTAACGGCAATGGCCTCCTCGGCCGGCTGTGCTTGTTGTGACATAATCGTTATTTTTTATTCGTTACTTTAGTTTTGCTTACTTTGACTGCGATCTCCGCCGGAGCACTCTCGACATTGTTGCGCGAAAGAGCCGTCACGGCATAGGTGTATTCCCCGGGGCCGGCGGTCTCGTCCAGATAGGTCTTTTGCTTATCGTTCCCGTAAGGGATCTTGGCGATGATGGCGGACGGATCGCTCAAGTCTACGGCCTGTCCTTTGGCGAACCGGTAGACCAGATAGTTCATCAGGTTGTCCGAATAGGCGGTATCCCACGAGAGTTTTACCAGATAGGCCATACCGACAGCAGAAAGGTTTTCCGCGGCGGCGGGCGCTGTCATATCGTGCCAGGGCATCGGGGGGACAAGCGCCGGATATTTGTACTCGGCAGCTTTCAGCGCTTGGTTGAGACCTTTTTTATTCTGCATGAACACCTTGGTGCTCCAGAAAAAAGTGCCCTGCACTTTATCCGGCATCTTGCGCTGCTCGGCGATCTCGTACTGAAGTTCCGGGGTTTCATTCCACATCGAAAGCCCGACATACAGGTGGAACTTGTCCGGCTGGGTCAGGTTCGACCACCAGGAAAGGACCTTGTCGTAGTTGGCGTTCTTGTTGGTAGTGGGATAGTACAGCTGCGGGGTCACATAATCGATCCAGCCTTTGTCCATCCACAGCAGGATGTCGGCGTAGAGATCGTCGTAGTTCGTCTGCTGGACGAACGTCTCCGACCCGCGCGGGTCTTTCGAAGCGTTGCGCCATACGCAGAACGGGCTGATGCCAAATTTCACCCACGGTTTGGCCCCGCGGATGGTCTGGCTGAATTCTTCGATGAGCAGGTTCACGTTGTGGCGGCGCCACATATCCCGATCCTTGAAGAACGGCTTGCCGTATTTTCCCCAGGAAACCGAATCGGGGAATTCGACGATGTAGGATTTCCCTTCGGCATCCTTGGCGGCCACCTTGTAGGGATAGAAATAATCGTCGAAATGGATGGCGTCCACATCGTAGCGTTTCACCAGGTCAAGAAGCATTTTGTTGGCGAATTCGCGGCACTCGGGGATACCCGGGTCAAAATACCATTTGCCTCCGTACTCGACGAACCAGTCGCGGTGCTTCCAGAATTCGTGGGTTGGCGCGAACTGCGTGGAATCCCCGGCCATCGACACCCGGTAAGGGTTCAGCCAGGCATGGAATTCCATTCCGCGTTTATGCGTTTCTTCGATCATAAACGCCACCGGATCGTACAGCGGATCCGGCGCCTGTCCCTGCACACCGGTGAGGAACTGACTCCAGGGCTCCACATCCGACGGATAGAAAGCATCCGCCGTGGGGCGTATGTGCATTACGATCGCGTTAGCGTTCATAGCGGCCAGCGTGTCAAGGTAGGCGATGTACTCGGCTTTCTGCTGCTCGACGGAAAGGCCTTTTTTACTGGGCCAGTCCATATTGCCGACCGAGGCCACCCATCCGGCCCTCATCTCGTATTTCGGATGGAGGTTCTGTGCGCACAGGCTCAGCGAAAATACCGCGAGCAGGGCGACGAGCGTATTCTTTACGGCGTTCATGGCCTGCCCGCTTATTTTACTTTGACTTTGGATTTGGACACTTTCACCGTTTCGGCCACGGCCGGGCTTTCGACGTTATTGCGGGAAACGGCGGTCACCGCGTAGGTGAACTCTCCTTTCCGGTCCTGTTTGTCGTAGTAGGTCATGCGTCCGTCGTTTTCGTAGTGCAGCTTGGCGATGATGGCCGAAGGATCGGATACATCCACCGGCTGTCCTTTTTCGAACTTGTACACCAGGAAATACATCAGGTTGTCCGAATAAGTCGGCGTCCAGGATACCTCGACGATAGGCTGGCTGCCGCTCACCGCAAGGCCGCTCGCGGCCAGAGGCGCGGTCATATCGTGCCAGGGCATCGGCGGTACGAGCGCCGGGTATTTGTTCAGGTTCCTGAGCATCGGGTTCATCTCGCGGCCGCTCTCCCGGTCTTTGGCATTGCGGAGCACGGAAGCGGCGTTCCAATAGAACGATCCCTGCGCCTGCTCGTAGCCTTTGGCGCGGAGCATATCGATCTGGCGCTCGATCTCGTCGGCCCCGTTGCCCATCGAATGACCGATGTACAAATGGCGGCCGTTGGAGTATTTAATCCACCAGTCGAGCAGGATTGGGTAATCTACGATCTTCTTGCCTATCTTCCAGTACAATTGCGGAGTTACGTAATCGATCCAGCCTTTCTCGCTCCACAGCAGGATATCGGCGTAAAGGTCGTCGTAGTTCTCCACACCGGCCTGCGTATCGGAACCGCGCACCGGGTCGGTCGATTTATTGCGCCATACCCCGAACGGACTGATGCCGAATTTCACCCACGGTTTCGTTTCGCGGATCGTCTGGGAAAGCTGTTTGATCAGCTGATCCACATTGTTGCGGCGCCAGGCGTCTTTGTCCTTAAAGAACGGCTTGCCGTATATTTCCCAGGAAAGCGAGTCGGGGAAATCCACCACATAGCTCTTTCCTTCGGCATCCTTGGCGCTGACTTTGTACGGATAGAAATAATCGTCGAAATGGATACCGTCCACATCGTAGCGGCTCACCAGTTCCCGGACCACCTCGTTGGTGTATTTCGCGCTGCCGGGATTACCCGGATCGAAATACATCTGCCCGCCGTAGGTGACGAACCATTCCGGATGTTCCTGGATGGCGTGCGTACCGGCAAATTTCGTGGTGTCGTTCTGGGCGATACGATAGGGGTTCAGCCATGCGTGGAATTCCATTCCGCGTTTATGCGCTTCCTCCACCATAAAACCCACCGGATCCCACAGCGGCTCGGGAGCCTGTCCCTGTACACCCGTCAGATAAATACTCCAAGGCTCCAGGGCGCTCGGATAGAACGAATCGCCCGTAGGACGTATCTGCATGATCACGGCATTGGCATTCACCGCGGCCAGCGAATCGAGATAGACGATGAAACCTTTTTTCAGTTCTTCCTGCGTCAGGCCCTTTTTGGCCGGCCAGTTGATATTGGCTACGGAAGCCATCCATCCGGCCCGCATCTCGTACTTGGACGGCTTATCCTGCGCCCCTGCAAACAGGGCCGAGCACAGAACGGCAGCCGTGAGGAAAAATCTTGTAACTTTCATGGGTTGTAGTCGTATTGGTTTATTTCTTCAGGTTCTTGTGGTAATAGGCTACTGCCTTGCGCACGGAACCCTCTTGGAGCAGGAGTTTATTGGCCTCTTCGTACGACAGGGCGGGGGCGCCCAAAAGGACCATCTTCGTGCCGCGGTCCACCAGCTTTTCGTTGGTGAGCTGCATATCCACCATGCGGTTGCCCACGACACAGCCCATCTGGATCATCAGCGAAGTGCTGATCATATTGAGCATCAATTTCTGCGCCGTGCCCGATTTCATACGGGTGCTTCCCGTCACAAATTCCGGCCCCACTACAGCCTCCATAGCCACTTCGGCCTCTTCGGCGATAGGCGAGCCCGGATTGCAGGCGATCGCCCCGGTGAGGCATCCGAACTTGCGGGCTTCGCGCAGACCGCCGATCACATACGGCGTGCGGCCCGATGCGGCGATACCCACTACGATATCGTTCGGAGTGATGTCAAACGCCTGAAGGTCTCTCCAGGACTGGTCGAAATCGTCTTCCGCCCCTTCCACGGCATTGCGGATCGCCTTGTCGCCGCCGGCCATGATACCGATCACCACCCCGGCAGGCATTCCGTACGTGGGAGGTATTTCCGAAGCGTCGACAATGCCCAGACGGCCCGAAGTACCGGCGCCGATATAGAACAAGCGGCCGCCTTCCTTCATACGGGGAAGTGCCTTCTCCACAAATTCGGTGATAGCCGGAATGGCCTTTTCCACCGCCAGCGGAACGGTCTTGTCTTCCTGGTTGATACCGCGCAGGAGCTGTTCCGTGGTCATTTTGTCGAGGTCTTTATGGTTGGATTCCGATTCTGTTACGTATTTCATCTCTTTATTTTTGTGTGTTATTCTTTAGTTTCCCGAAAAATCCATTTTTACTCGCCTTTGTGGTGCTCTATCAGCAGGTCGATAGGTTTCAGGGCGATTTTGTCTATCCGGATGCCATATTCGTTGGCTACGGATTCTATCACGTCGCGGTAGTAATACCCCACCGAACCGATGATGCGCACCGGCATCTTACCCTCCTTGCAGAACGGCACGATGAAGTATTCGAAAAATTCGCGGAACTCGCCCACCAACATACTGTGTATCGGTTCCGTATCCTTATGCTTGGACACGAAAGGAGAGAACGAAGCGAAATATTTGTTCGGGCGCTCTTTTTTGTACACGCTCTCGATAATATTCTTGTATTCCACCCCGTATTCGTTTTCCAGTTCTTCGACCACTTCCTTGGGCAGCATACCGCGCAGGTACAGTTTGATCAGCTGCATGCCGAGTACAGCCCCCGAGCCATTGTCGCCGAGCATATACCCCAGCGAAAGCGGGGTCTTCACGATCGTCTTGCCATCGTAGATACCGGCATTGGCCCCGGTTCCCAGGATACAGGCAATCCCCTTTTCCTTTCCATAGAGGGCGATCGCAGCGCCCACCAGGTCGGTATCCACCTCCACGTCAATAATGTTGGGGAACAAACTGCGGAAGCACTTGCGCAAGCGCTCTTTGTTCACTTCCAGACCACATCCCGACCCGTAAAAATAAACACCCGTCACCTTTTCCGCATCCACGTCCGACAAGGCGCCGTAGATGGTCGTTTCAAGGCTTTCATCGGTAAAGAACAAAGGGTTGAGCCCTATCGACTGGAGTCTCTGTACAGAGCCGTCTATGGCGGCCCAGTCCGTTTTGGTAGAGCCGCTATCTGCTACTAATATCATATTTTGTAGTTGTTTGAAAATTAATCAATGGTGTCTGCCGTACGCGGATTTTACACATTCCCGCAATAACGTACAAATGTAATAAATATACCGTGTCCCGCGAAGCCGTTTTATCAAAAACAGACCTCCTGTGCGTTTTTTAACTATCAATTGAAAATTACATCCCCGTCCGGCGTACACATCTTCTTCTTTTCGTAACGAATCGTCCCTAAAAGTGCAAAAAACACACCGATGCCCCTTGCCGGATTGGAAAATTATTAGTTCCTTTACTTGCTTTTTCTGTCCTACGCACGGCCCGATCCGCCCGACAGAACCGCCGTTACAGGCGCCGGTAGTCGCTAAAAACACTTAAATAAATATTAATCAAAAACATAACATTCAATGAAAAGGTTATTGTTGTTATTGGTCTTTGCGATGGGTTTCTTCTCCCTGTCGGCCCAGAACAAGGATCCTGAATTCGTCAAATACATGAACAGTCCCTGGGTGGACTCTGTATTCAAAACACTGTCGCTGAAAGAACAGGTCGGACAGATGATCTTCGTGGAACTGCGTCCGAGCAATACCACTACGGTAGTAAAAGCCCTGGATGACGCCCAGAAACTGGGTGTAGGCGGCGCCGTACTTTTCAAGAGCACGCTGCCCGAAGCAGTCGCCTTGTCCAACAGTCTGCAAAAGGTCTCCAAAACCCCGATGCTTATCGCTATCGACGGCGAATGGGGGCTGGGCATGCGCCTGGACGACGTGAGCAATTTCCCGTACCAGATGGCCCTGGGCTCTTTGAAAGACAACGAGCTGATCTATAAAATGGGGCTTGAGGTAGCCCGTCAGGCCAAACGCGCCGGACTGCACATCAACCTGGCCCCGACGGTCGACGTGAACAACAACTCCCTCAACCCGGTGATCGGTTACCGTTCGTTCGGTGAAAACCCGAAAGATGTAGCGGCCAAAGGGCTCGCCTACATCAAAGGAATGGAGGCCGGAGGCATCATCTGCACGGCCAAGCATTTCCCCGGCCACGGCGATACGGCAGTCGACTCGCACGCCGACCTACCCTTGATCTCGCACGACTTGGACCGTCTGAACTCTGTGGAGCTGCTTCCCTTCAAAACACTGGTCGAGAACGGCGCCACGGGTATCATGCCCGCCCACCTGAACGTACCGGCCCTCACCGGCAGCAACCTTCCAACCTCCCTTTCGCCCAAAGCCATCAAAGAGCTGGTGCGCGACAAATGGGGTTATAAAGGCCTGATATTCACCGACGGCATGGAGATGCAGGGCATTTCCAAATACTATTCGCCGGGACAGGCTGCCCGCATGGCCGTACAGGCCGGCAACGACGTGCTGGAACTGGTGCGCGACCCGAAAGAAGCGGTCGATTCCATCTACGCCGCTGTCCAGAAAGGACAGATCAGCAAAAAGCAGATCGAAGAATCCGTACGCCGCATCCTGGCTATCAAATACTACGTAGGCCTCAACAAATACAAACCGGCCAATGCCTGGAACATCGTTTCGGACGTCAATTCCCCGGCTTCCAAGCTGCTGATCCGCCAGATGACCCAGAAGACCCTCACCGGCCTTCAGAACAAGGACAACATCCTTCCCCTGCCCACCGAAAAATACAGCAAGATCGCTGTCGTTTCGCTGCGCAACGGCCAAAGCGATACTTTCTACAATCGCTTCAAAAAGTATTTCAAGGCAGACTACTATGTGTTCGATTTCAAAAATCCCCTCACCAAGGCGGACGATATCCTGGACAGCCTGAAGAACTATGATCTGGTGATCGCCGAAATAGGCGGTTTCTCTACCCGTCCGGGCAAGGCCCAGCAGATCGTAGACCCGAAAAAGAACTACACGTTGGAATACGGGGTAACGACCTACCTCCAGCATTTCATGGACCGTCTGACCAAGGAACACGCCAATACGGTACTTACGGTATTCGGCATGCCTTACGTGATGGACTATATGCCCGCCATTAAAGATGCCAAAGCTGTTCTGTTCTCCCAGGGAGACAACACCCTGGCGCGCGACCTGATGGCCCAGGCCGTTTGCGGAGCCTTCGATGTGGACGGCAAACTGCCGGTCAACACCAAACCGTACCCGATGAACACCAGCGTGGACATCAAAGGCGGTATCCGCTTCAAATTCACAATCGGCGAGGAAGTCGGCATAAACTCCAACAAACTGGAACGCATGGTGGATTCCATCATCTACAACTCCATCGCCAACGGGGCGTTCCCCGGCTGCCAGCTGATCATCGCCAAGGATCAGAAAGTGATCCTCGACCGCAGCTACGGCTACCACACGTTCACCGGACAGGAACCTGTAAAGGATGAAGACCTTTTCGATATGGCTTCCAACACGAAAGTGTGCGCCGCCCTGCCGGTTTACATGGAACTGTACGACCAAGGCAAGATCGACCTCGATGCGCCCATTTCCAAATACCTCCCGGGCCTCAAATTCGAGAAATCGAACAAGAAGGACGTAACGCTCCGCTCGCAGCTTTCCCACATCGCCGGTTTCCAGCCGTACCATCCGTTCTGGAGCGACGCCCTGAAAAAGAAGCTGATCCGCAACAAACCGTCCAAAAAATTCAACGTACAGATCGACCAGAACCTCTGGGCCTCGAAGAAGATCTACGATTTCGTGTACAAGGAAATCCGCGACCTGCCGCTTACCGAGCCTAACAAGATGAAATACTCCTGTCTGGGATTCGTACTGGCTCCCCGCATTATTCAGAACGTAACAGGCGAGAATTTCCACGACTACGTGGACAAGAACGTATACGCCAAACTCGGCGCCGAATACACCACGTTCAACCCGCTCACCCGCGGAGGCTACCCGCTCTCGCAGATCATGCCTACCGAATACGACAAAGCATTCCGCCACTCGCTGGTACACGGTTTCGTGCATGACGAGGCTTCGGCCGTGGTAGGAGGTTATTCTTCCAATGCCGGGTTGTTTTCCAACGCGCTGGGCATCGCCGAACTCTTTCAGATGTACCTGAACAAAGGAACCTACGGCGGGGAATACTTCTTCTCGCCCGAGACGTTCGACACGTTCAACAAGCAGTATTACCTGGAGCACAACAACTACCGCGCCATCGGTTTTGAAAAAGCCACCCCGGCCAACAAAGACCGAACGGTAGAGGCGGCATGGCCCGCTCCCTCCACTTCGCCGGAAGCGTTCGGACACTCGGGATTCACCGGCACTTATGCCTGGGCCGACCCGACCAACGGATTGGTGTACGTATTCCTGTCCAACCGGGTATACCCCACCCGCGACAACAAGGCCTTCGACAAAATGCAGGCCCGCGTCGGGATCCACGAACTGGCTTACCAGCTCCTGAAAGAAGGCCTTCCGAAAGAAGCCATCATCCAAGGCGAAAAAACGGAGAGCAAAGCTCCGGCCCTGTTCGCCGATTAATTTCAGGGAAACATGACTTTCCAAAAAACCCCGCTCGAATTTCGAGCGGGGTTTTTGTTTGGCTGCCATTATTTAGGATTCCGAAGACTTGCCCTTGGAATGCCGTTCGGCCCGTTTTTGCGCCAGCAGGGGCGCCAGTTTATTGGCATGCGCCACGGCATTATCGATATGGCTGAAAATATTGTCCGGGCCGACCATTGCTTCGATACCCATCTTTTCCAGCGTTTGATGCACCTGCGGATTGACCCCGGAAAGGATGATATGAATGTGCTCCTTCTGCGAAGAATGGACAAATGTCTCCAGGTTGTACACACCCGTGGAATCGATGAACGGGACGCTCCGCATGCGGATGATTCGCACCAACGGTTTGTCTCCCATCCGGCGCATCACATCGTCGAATTTGTTAGCCACCCCGAAAAAGAAAGGCCCATCGATCTCGTATACTTCCACCCCTTTGGCCAGGATCGCTTTGTCGCCCTTATTGGCCAGCACGTCGCTGTGATGACGGGTATCGAGTTGTCCGCGCAGCACGGAAACACTGGACGTCTCGCTCACCCGCTTGACGAACAGGAATACGGCCATCAGCATCCCTATTTCGATGGCGATGGTCAGGTTGAAAATCACCGTCAGGAAAAAAGTTACCGCCATCACCATCACGTCCGATTTCGGCCCTTTGAGCAGGGAACGGACCGTACGCCAGCCGCTCATATTGTACGAGACCACGATCAGCACCCCGGCCAGACAGGCCATCGGAATATGCTTGGTAAGCCCTCCCAAAAACAACAGCATCAGCAAAAGCACTACCGCATGGATCATTCCGGCCACCGCCGTGCGCGCCCCGTTGTTGATATTGGTCATCGTACGGGCAATCGCCCCGGTGACAGGGATCCCTCCGAAAAAGGGGACCACGATATTGGCCGCCCCTTGGGCGATCAGTTCGGTATTGGAATTGTGCCGGTCGCCCGTTACCCCGTCGGCCACCGTAGCCGAAAGCAGGGATTCTATCGCCCCGAGCATAGCTATGGTGAAGGCTGCCGGCATCAGCATATTGATCGTCTGCATATCGAATGTAAACCCTTCCGGCGAAGGGATGGATGACCCGATGAGGAACCTGTCACCGATCGTCTCGACGGACGCGATCCCGGCATAAGTCCTCAACAGATAGACTGCCACCGTGATCACAACGATAGCCACCAGCGAACCCGGCACTTTCCGGGATATCCGGGGTGTAAAAGCGATAATTGCGATACTCGCTATGCCTATCGCAGCCGTCCATATATCCGCCGAGTCGATATGCCGGAAATAAACGGCCCATTTGGAGAGAAAATCGGCCGGAGCGTCCTTTATCCCCAAGCCAAGGAAATCGCCGATCTGTGTCGTAAAAATGGTCAGCGCGATACCGCTGGTAAAACCGATGACAATAGGATACGGGATGAATTTGATGATAGTCCCCAAGCGGAGGAGCCCCATCACCACCAGCATGATACCGGCCATCAGCGTGGCCAGCGCCAGCCCTTGCAGGCCGAACTGCTGGACGATCCCGTAGACGATCACGATGAACGCACCCGTCGGGCCGCCTATCTGCACGGAACTTCCGCCCAGGAACGACACGATGAAACCACCTATCACCGCCGTGATAAGGCCTTTCTCCGGGCTGACGCCCGAAGCGATACCGAACGCTATAGCCAGCGGCAATGCGACGATCCCGACAATGATGCCGGCCATCAGGTCGGCAGCGAATTTTTCCCGCGAATAGCTTTTTATCGCTTCAAAAAATTTCGGTTTGAAATCTACCTTCATCTTTATCATCTTAAAAAACGGCGCAAAGTTACTAAATTTCCTTTTGTCGTGCTTATCACACAAAAAAGCGCCCCTGCAGAACAGGGGCGCTTTTTATCTAAAACCTTTCGGTCGGTTATTTCTGGTGCAACGCTTTATCCCTGTTCTTGCTGAAATGCAAGAGGTCGAGCATCACAGGCGTGGCCGTAAAGATGGACGAATACGTACCTACGATAATACCGATGGCCATAGCGAACATAAATCCGCGGATACTGTCTCCACCCCAGATGAAGATCACGATCACCGTGAGGAAGGTAGTCATCGAGGTATTGATCGTACGGCTCAGTGTCTTGTTTATCGCCATATTGGCCAACATATCGATATCCTTGCGCGGATTATTGCGTACCTCTTCACGGATTCGGTCGAAGACGATCACGTTGTCGTTCAGCGCATATCCTATTACCGTCAGGATAGCCGCGACGAATGTCTGGTCTATCTGCATCGAGAAAGGAAGGATACCGTGCAGCAGCGCGAATGCACCGCACACGATGATCACGTTGTGAACCGAAGCCGCCACGCAGCCGGCCGAATACTGCCATTTGCGGAAACGGAAGAGAATATAGAGGAATATTCCCGCCAGCGAGAATACCAACGCCCATACGGTCGATGTCTTGATATCGTCGGCCATCGTAGGACCTACGACATTGGCCTCCATGATACCCAAGCCGCTGCCGCTGGTGAATTCTGCATAAGAGAACCCTTCCGGGAAGAATTTTTTGAGCCCTTCGTACATCGTACGGTCTACCAGGTCGTCGACCTCATGGCCGGTCTTCTGGCTCATGAATTTGGTCGATATTTTCACCTGGCGCTCGGTTCCGAAAGTCTTTACTTCCGGCAGTTCGTGCTGGCCATCCTCTACCAGTACTTCCTCCAAACTCTGGGCCACCTCACTGGTTACCACCGGTTGGTCGAAACGCACCGTATAGGTACGACCGCCGACGAAGTCAATGCTCTTGTCGAACCCACGGACACCCATAGCCACGAAGGATATGACGATCAGCGTGAGGGACACGGCATAGAATATATTCTTTTTCTTGATGAACTGGAAGTTCGCGTTGGCGAACAGGTTCTTGGAAATACACGTGAACACCTTCAAAGGACGGCCGTGTTTTACATCGGAGTCCATCAGCATACGCGAGATGAAAATAGAGGTGATCACCGAAGTGATGATACCGATCATCATCGTGGTAGCAAAACCCTGGATCGGGCCCTTACCGAATATGAACAGGATAAGGCTGGTGAGGAACGTGGTGGACTGCGAGTCGATGATAGACGGCAGTGCATTGCTGTAACCATCCTTAACGGCTTGCTTGTCCGTCTTTCCGGCGCGGAGTTCCTCCTTGATACGCTCACTGATAATCACGTTCGCATCGACCGCCATACCGATAGTCAGGATGATACCTGCAAAACCGGGCAGCGTCAATGTCGCCCCGAGGGACGCCAATATGCCGAATAAGAACAAAATATTGACAAACAGCGCAATGTCCGCGTAGAATCCCGAACGGTTGTAGAACAGTACCATCCATACCAACACCACGAAAAATGCGATGAAGAACGAGAGCATGCTCGCGTCGATGGATTCCTGTCCCAGGGACGGCCCTACGACTTCAGACTGGATAATATGGGTAGGCGCAGGCAAACGGCCGGCTTTCAGGATATTAGCCAGGTCCTGCGCTTCTTTTACATCGAACTGACCGGTGATTTCAGACCGGCCTCCGGTAATGGCTACCTGCACGGTCGGTGCGGAATATACAGTCTGGTCCAGCACGATAGCTATCGCATTGCCGATATTGTCGGCGGTAAGTTTAGCCCACATATCCGTACCCCGGGCATCCATCACCATGTTTACACAGGGGCGGCTATGCTGGTCGTAGTCCTGGGAAGCATCGCTTATCAGGTCGCCGGACATGATCGGAGCCCCTTTGGCGTTGGAACGGATGGCGTACAATTCCATCACGGTTTTATCCTGCTGGGGAGGTTTATTGCCCCACATGAACTCAGCATATTCCAACCCGAATCTACCCCGCAGTTCCATCGCCAGGGAAGAGTTGAGTATTTTGTTCACGGCAGCCGTATCCTTGATAGGCACATAAGCGACCACCGACATCCCCTGCTGGATCGGATAAAGCACATCGAACAGAGGGTTATCTCCCTTACGAACCGAATCAGCTTTGCCGGCCACTGCATTTTCCGCCTCCTGGAGAAGCTTTTCAGCCGCATCCTTAAGGGAGTCGACGTTATCCTTAGTGATCTTTCCGGACGCCCCGGCCGGTGCCGCAGAATTATCGGCCACTACCGGAGTGTTATCTTCTTTGGAAGCTTTCAGGTCGTTCAATTCTTTCAAACGCCCATTGAGTTCTATGAAATACGGAATGATCTCCGACGGAGTATATACAGTCCAGAATTCCAATGCAGCAGAAGATTGGAGGAGCTTACGGACACGCTCCGCATCCGATACTCCGGCCAATTCCACTGCGATCTGGTCTGTGCCGGGAAGGCGTTGGATAGTCGGAGACGAAACGCCGAATTTATCGATACGGGTGCGGAGAATCTTGTATGCACGGTCTACGGCTCCGTCCACCTCTTTGCGGACGGCCGCTTTGGCCTGCTCATCGGTCATATTACCGGTCTGCCCGGCAGAAATATTGCCGAATATCTGCGGAGAGGAAAGTTTTATATCCACCCCGTCGGCTTTGGCTATCTCATCGAATTTGCGGAAGAAAACGGTCAGGTAATCTTCCTTTCCCCCGCTTTGTTCCTTGGCCGCGATCAATGCTTTATTAAACGTCGGGTCCGATGTATTATTGGCCAAGCCTTTCACTACATCCTCCACCGAAACCTCAAGTATCACGCTGACACCCCCCTGCAGGTCGAGTCCGAGCTTGAGCTCGTTATTCTTGATGTCGGAATACGTGTACTGGATGGGCCTCCACGATCCTATTCCGATATTCACTACCGGGTCGGTAGCCGTGGAATCGAAATAATACTGGCGTATCTTTTTGATCGCCGAATCCCGGGCCGAATTGGTGGCATAAGAAGATTTATCGGCCTGGGCTATGGCATATTCGTCAGCCACCCGGTCGACACTCTTGGCCTTCCATGTAAAAAACAACTGGTAAACGCACACTATTCCCAATACGATAAGGAATAAGCGAATAGGACCTTTGTTTTGCATTATCTTATTTAGTTAGTATGTTTAATTATTCTTTTCAGTGGGCAAATATATGACAATCCCACGGTTTTTCCGCCTTATTTCTTTCCGGGATGGCCCTTATCGGCCTTAATCCCTTACATATATATCTATCAGAGACTCCAAAGGAGGATTTTCCAGGAGCTTATGTCTGTCCCGCTGTTTTATCGGAAGATATTTATCCATGTTCTCCTCAAACAATTCCCAATCCTGGCTGTTATCGGGTATCTTCAGGTATTCGCCGCATACGTGCTGCACAATAAGGTATACTTGTTCTCTTCTGCGATTGTCATATCCCCATTCGGCGTGTACGTAATAAGCCACCCGCAAAACATCCTCCCAATAGTAAAGCTCTTCGGAGAACGTTTCCAGAATTTCAAGGGTAAAATAATCGTCGTTGAATTTCAGCATCGCACCTCAAAAATTACCGGGATTAAAACCCTTTCTTTTTCAGAAGCGAGGGCAAAATCCGGTAGAATGCTTCACGTTTGTACAATTTTTCGGCTTCTTCGGCCGGATACCCGAAATAGGTTTTTCCGGCTTCCAGCGATTTGGACACGCCGGACTGCGCCAGAATAACGGCCCCCGTCCCGATCGTGATCCCGGAGGTCATGCCCACCTGTCCCCAGATGGTCACTTTGTCCTCGATAATATTGCATCCGGAGATACCGCACTGGGCGGCGATCAGGCATTCTTTCCCGATAATCGTATCGTGGCCTACATGCACATGGTTGTCTATTTTAGTGCCGGCGCCGATAGTCGTGGATGACGAAACGCCCCGGTCTATCGTACAGCCCGATCCAATCTCCACATCGTCCCCGACCACTACATTCCCGCTGGACAAAAGCCGGTCGTAGCCTTCCGGGCGGTGTTTGAAATAAAAAGCATCCCCCCCTATTACAGCACCGGGGTTAAGGATCACCCGGTTGCCGATACGGGAGCCGTCGCATACGATTACCCCTGCATGGAGCACGCAATTTTCACCGATCTCCACATCGTTGCCGATGAATACACCGGGCTGGACTACCGTTCCTTTCCCGATTTTTGCATCGGGAGCTATCATGGCTGTAGCAGGCACGAAAGGACAAAAAGCTTTGGTGATCTTATTGAAATCGCGGAAAGGATCGTCCGAAATAATGAGGGCCTTCCCTTCGGGGCATTCCACGTCCTTATCTATCAGCACTACCGTAGCGGCGCTACGGAGCGCTTTTTCGTAATATTTGGGATGGTCGACAAATACGATGTCTCCCGGTACTACACTATGTATCTCGTTGATCCCCGTAATGGGAAAATCGGCCGGGCCTACGTATTTTTCGGCCCCAATCATCGACGCTATTTCCGAGAGAGTCTTCGTCGTGGAAAATTTCATCTTCTTGTCGGAGTATATTACAATTAATGCAACGGCAAAGTTAAGCAAAAAGTAGGAAGAATCGAATAACAGCGTTTTAAATTTTGAAAGCCCCCTCTATTGCATAAGACAGCCGGCTACCCTGCGGGCACAGCCCAAGGATTTCCGGGCATCGAACAATGAATGCTAAGAAAGTGTTTCTTCGGATGGATCATGATGCCCGTGGGCCTTATCAAAAAGGCCGGAGAAGCCGGAAAGGGCATACAGGACACGTTTCACCTCGAACATCATTCCGAAATAAAGATTGGTATTGCGGCGGGAGAATTCTTTATTTTCCCCGATACGGTCGGCTTCTTTGGACATCACGCGGTCTATATCGTCGCTCAGGTTCAGGATCATATCCCGCAAAGGTACGATTTGGCTGTAATCGTTTTCCCGGATCGCATCGGTGATCTCCCCGAAAAGGGTATCCAGGCGCTTGCCGATCGTGACAAGGGTGTCTTTACGGTACTGTATCAGCGGTTTATGGTTGTTGTCCAGGTGCTCGAACGCCGAAGAAGCTATCACGGATACCGATTCGGTAAGAGCCACCAGGTACGAAAGGCATTTCACGTAGTACGCCGCGCGGGGGCCGTTGATATCCTCCGACGAACGGATCATAAAGAACGTCGAAAACCGCAGTTTCTTGACATTGTTATCCAGTTTGACCGACGCTTTCAGGGCATTGGCCAGCACGGATCGGCTGTGCATGTTCAGGCCCTTTATCACCTGGTCTGTCAGGCGCATCGAATCTATCATCACATCGGCCAGCTTCATATCGAACGCCCGTTCCGCCGTATCGGCATCGGTGTATTCCATCTGTAGCTCCATCGAAACCTCGGCCGGCGCTTTCTTGGATATTTTCTTGTACAGTTTTACCGCCACGACCGTCATTCCCGCTACTATAATAATCGGGATAATGGCATTTATTCCAATGACCTTCAGCAGGATGGCCAGCGAAGCGGCCGACAGGAACGCGATAAGGGCCGTAGCGAACCACCCCAGGATGACGCGCACCACGCCCGACACCCGATATACGGCGCTCTCCAATCCCCAGGCGCGGTCGGCCAGCGAAGAGCCCATCGCCACCATAAAGGTCGTATAGGTCGTACTGAGCGGCAGCGTACTGTTGGTTCCCATCGCGATGATGATAGCCGGGACTACCACATTGACAGACGCCCGCACCAAGTCGAACGCCGGCACATCGCGCTGTTTGATATCTTTTACGTACGGACGGTCGAAACGCCCTTCGATATGCTCGCTGATCCGGCGGGGAAGCAAATAACTGAGTCCCCGGCCCAGATATACCGAAGCCCGCACCATCAACTTAGAAATGGTGTTAGGACGGAACCGCTCGTCGGCGCCTTCCGAACGGGAAAGGTCAACAGTAGTTTTCAGTACATTATGCGCTTTTTTGGAGAAAATAAGGGCCAGCATCATGATGATCCCGGCCGCAGCCAGGATAAACACCGGGGTCTTCACGTCGGTATTCAGCCCACCCATATACATATCTATATCACCCGTCTGCCGGTAAAAACCGAAAGCGCCCAAGGCCGCCAGCGGCACTCCGATAAAGTTCACCAGGTCATTGCCGGCAAAAGCCATCGCCAGGGCGAACGTACCGGAAAGCACGATCACTTTCAGTATATTGATCTTGAATACGGACACCAAAATCTGGGAAATGATGAAGAAGCCCACAAAACAGATCACTATCAGCAGCATAGAATGGGTATTGATCCATTCTTTCGATTCTGCCGAAATGATCGTCGTTCCCTTAACCCCTTTGAGCAGCAGGAAAAAAACGATCCCTGTCAGGGCTATGCCCCCGATCAGGCCGCCGAGGTATTTCAATCGGTGTGCATAGTTGAACGTGAGCAAAAAACGCACAAGCCATTGGATAATCACACCCGCTATGAACGCCACCAATACCACCGCGAATATCCCGGTGATCATCCGCATCGCCTTGTCGTAATTGATATAGTCGCCCAGGGTAGGCAGGTCGCCCATAAAAGTGAGGAACGAAGGCACGTCCTCCCCGCCTATGATCTTGAATATGGACATGGCCACCGAGGCTCCCAACAGTTCGAACACCATCGAAACGGTGGTGGATGTGGGCAGTCCCAGTGTATTGAAAACGTCGAGCAGGATAATATCCGTCACGATGACGGCCAGGTAGATCATCATCACCTCCTGGAACATGAACATCTCCGGATGGAAAATACCGCGCCGGGCGATCTCCATCATGGAGTTAGAGAAAACAGCACCGATAATGATACCCAGGGAGGCTACCGCCACAATGACTTTGAAAGAAGCTACTTTGGAACCGATGGCCGATCCGAGGAAGTTGACCGCGTCGTTGCTTACCCCGACTATGAGGTCGAGCACGGCCAGAGACCCCATAAGCACCATCAGGAACAGGAAGATATCACCCATTACGTGCCGTATTGTTTCACGGTGCTAAATAACGCCTTTTCTTTTAAGGATTTATTAAGGCTATGTTTCCAAAATGTTAAGTGTCCCGTAGCCGCCGGGAAAAATCCGCACGAAAAAGCGCGCCTTTTTTGCAAAAGGCGCGCCCGTTTTTAGTAAAAATAAAGGGGTATCCCCTTACGGGATCATTTCTCTATTTCCATGATCTTATCGTCCTGCTGGAGGCTCTGTCCGGCTTCGACGAAGATGCGTTTCACGCGGCCAGAAACCGGGCTCTCGATGCTGTTCTCCATTTTCATGGCTTCGAGCACCATCACCTGCTGGCCGCTGGTCACGTTGTCGCCGACTTTCACGTCGATGCTCAGCACGCGGCCGGGCATCGGGCATTCCACCAGTTCCCCGGTGATCTTGTCCTCGGCTTTTTTCTCTTCGACCTTCTTCTCCTCGACTTTCGCCTCGGGAGCAACGTCTTTCGCCTTGAAAGCTTCCCACTCCTCCTTGCGGACTTTGGTCAGGAAGTCTTTGGCTACCAGCGGGAAAAGTTCGAGCAGGAGCACTTCCTTCTCGTTCACCGCCAGGTGTACCCCGCCGAACTCTTCGAGCACCGGGTTGGGCTGCATCTGGTATTTGGACGTATCGTAAGGTATTTCTTCGGGCGAACCGGTGATCTTGCGGCGGAATTCCGGATCGATCACTACCGGGGTTTTCCCGTATTCGCCTTTCACCAGACCTACGAACTGATTGGAGGTGTGCGTGTATTTCGGCTTGCCGGCACGTACGTCCAGCGCGCAGTTCACAGCCTGTGCGCCTACGATCTGGCTGGTCGGGGTCACCAACGGAGGAAGACCTGCGGCCAGACGAACCTCGGGGATCAGTTTCATGGCGTCTTCGAGGATATCCTCGGCCTTGAGGGCCTTGAGCTGGGCCACCATATTGGTGTACATACCGCCGGGTATCTCCGCTTCTTTCACCAACAGGTTCGGGGCGGCGAATCCGAAGTAAGCTTCGATCTTCTGGCAAACCTCGTTCAGTTTCTCGAAATCTTTGGCGTTGACCGCAGCCACAGCCTGGTCGATCAGGGCGTCGGCTTCGGCGGGAACGTCGTTCACCGAGAACGGTTTCGGGAATTTCTTCACGGCATCGAATGCCTCGAGTTCCTTGCGGATCCCGTACAGGCCTTCGTTGATCTTAGCCACTGCATCCATGTTGATGTCCATCTCGACACCCATTTTCTTGGCAAACACGTAGATCAGTTCTACGGCCGGGGCAGCAGGGCCGCCGGCAAAGTTCCAGATGTTGGTATCCACGATATCCACCCCGGCAGCGATAGCGGCCACTACGGACGAAAGGCCGTAACCCGGAGTCGAGTGCGTGTGAAAATCCACCGGAACGGACAGGTTGCTCTTGAACAGTTTTACCAGTTCATAAGCGCGCTGGGGCGGGATCAGACCGCTCATGTCCTTGATGGTGATCATATCGGCACCCAAAGCCTCCATCTGTTTGGCTTTGTTCAGGAAATATTCGTCGGTGAAGACTTTTTTCGGGGCTTTCGGGCCGCCGAACATAGCTTTGATCTTCTGTCCGAAAGTCATCGGGGGATACTGCGGGTCGATGGTGTAGCATACGGCGCAATCGGCGATACCACCGTATTTGCGGACGTATTTCACCGTAGATTTGACGTTGTCCACGTCGTTCAGCGCGTCGAAAATACGCATGATGCCCAGCCCGGATTCGATCGCGTTGCGGCAGAAGCCTTCGATGATCTCGTCGGTGTAAGGCGCGTAACCGAACAGGTTGCGCCCGCGGGAAAGGGCCGTCAGTTTGGATACGTCGCCGATCTCTTTCTTGATCGACTCCAGACGCGTCCAGGGATTTTCGCTCAGGTAACGCATTACCGAATCCGGAACGGCGCCGCCCCATACCTCCATGGCATAGAACTTGGCATCTTTGTAATAACCGATAACCCGGTTGATCTGCTCCTGGCTCATGCGAGTCGCAAATGCGGACTGCTGGCCGTCGCGCAGGGTCAGGTCACGTATAAGAAGTTTCCTTGTCATAACTGCTTTATTTTAAATATTTTACGATTTTATATCCCGACGGCACACCGCAAAATGGCATGTCGCCCTGCAAATATATCAATAAAGAATGGTAGCTCCCACCAAAACAGCACATTATTTTTTCAGCCCGGCAAATAATGTCATCCGTCCATCAAAATCTTCCGCCCGGTGATAAAAAATCACAGCCCGAATGAAAAACCAACCGTTTTTTCAAAAATTATTGTGGCACACCAAAAGATTTTTATATTTGCATTCATATCGATAATCAACACTAATTAACTACACATTTTATGAGAGGACAACCTAAAGGCCTTATTGCCGCCGCACTGGCGAATATGGGCGAACGTTTCGGGTTCTACATCATGATGGCCTGCCTGTCGCTGTTTTTGGTTTCGAAATTCGGATTGGAAAAGACACCGGCCACAGTCATTTACTCGGTATTCTATGCGCTGATCTATTTGCTGGCCCTGGCCGGAGGATGGATCGCCGACCGCAAACGGAATTATAAAGGGACTATCCTGTGGGGTCTTATCCTGATGTCCATCGGGTATTTCCTGATCGCCATCCCTACGCCCACTCCGGTGCCGAATTTCCTGCTTTACCTGTTGATGACCTGCTTCGGCCTGTTCGTGATCGCTTTCGGTAACGGCCTGTTCAAAGGCAACCTCCAGGCACTGGTCGGGCAGTTGTACGACCGCAACCCGGAGTATGCCGACAAGCGCGACACGGGATTCCAGATATTTTACATGTTCATCAATATCGGCGGATTTTTTGCGCCGTTCATCGCCATCATCCTGCGTAACTGGTGGTTGGGCATCCACAATTTCGCCTACAATTCCGACCTGCCGGCCTTGTGCCATCAGTTCCTGGGCGGAAAGATCACGCCCGAAGCATCCGAGCGCCTCTCCTCGCTGGCTGTCGAAGTGAGCGGGACCGCCCCGGCCAACATGACGGCCTTTGCCAACGAATACCTCGACGTATTCAATACGGGATTCCACTACGCGTTCGCCGCGGCCATCGTAGCGATGCTTATCTCTTTGGTGATTTTCCTGTTCAACAGAAGACGCCTGCCCGATCCCGCAAAAAAAGAAGTCGTGATCAAAGACAGCCCGGCCAAAGACCCCAAGCAGGTACAAATGGACACCCGGGAAATCCGTCAGCGCCTGTATGCCCTGTTCTCGGTATTCGCCGTGGTGATATTCTTCTGGTTCTCGTTCCACCAGAACGGGGTAACCCTGACGTTCTTTGCCAGCGAATACACCAATCTGAGCATGATCGACTTCCGAATAGGAGAGTATATCCACATCCAGGGCGCCGAGATATTCCAATCGGTCAACCCCCTGTTCGTCGTGTTGCTCACCCCGGTGATCATCGGTCTCTTCGGCTGGCTCAAAGCCAAAGGCATCGAGCCGTCCACCCCGAAAAAGATCGCTATCGGCATGGGTATCGCCGCCATCGCATTCACGGTGATGAGCATCGGTTCGATGGGTCTTCCCGACAATGCGGAAGTAAAAGCGATGGGCGGACTTTCGGATGCCGCACGTGTCACCCCGTTCCTGCTGATAGGCACCTACTTCATCCTGACGGTGGCCGAACTGTTCATCAGTCCGCTCGGCCTGTCGTTCGTTTCAAAGGTGGCTCCTCCGCAGTACCAGGGTATCATGCAGGGCTGCTGGCTGGGCGCTACCGCCCTGGGCAACCAACTGCTGTTCATCGGTACGCTGATGTATGAAAGCATTCCCATTTGGGCCACTTGGGCCGTATTCGTCGGGGCCTGTCTGATCTCGATGTTCACGATGCTGGCCATGCTCAAATGGCTGGAAAGGGTTACGAAATAACCGACACCCCACTATCCATCCATAAAAAGGCGGCTCCCTTCCTGGGAAGCCGCCTTTTTACATGTTTATTCCTTTAGTTATCCGAAAGTTGTTCCTTTCGTTCAGCCGGGATCACCCGGCATCGTCATCGTCCGCCGTCACCTCCCACGGGGAATACCCCGCTTTCAGGCTCTCGGCCATGAACGGCCCATCTGTGCCGACCTGCACATCCACATTGCCCAGGACATAGGGGTTCGGTAGGGTGGATATTTCGGGAGCAGACACATTGCCGATGTCCGAGGCCATTTCTTCAAATGTGTAGCTCTCGGTCTGCCCGTTCAGGTACACCTCCCGCTCATAGCGGAGTGTCTGTGTCATGCCGGTAGTGTCGGCATATCCGATGTCGAACGATACCATCACGAACTGATCAGTCCGGTTTTGCAGGGTTTTGGCATCGACACAGATATGGCGGTTCGCATCTATGTATATCCGTATCCGGAAATCGACCATCTTGCTCGTATCGGCAAATTCCGCCGTATCCCGGATGTTCCCCAATGCCTTTACAGAGTAGGAACGCTGGGTCTTCCCGGATTCCATCCATTTCGTAAAAGTTTGGCCCGATACCGTATCCTGCGCGTAGAATGTTACTATCTGCCCGTACGTGGGATCGGAAGGCGTAGCCGTTGCTGTTCCGGCCCCGGCGGGATATACGAATACCTGGGCGCTGA
>OWIO01000266.1_pt1 | contig 48811 bp, 42 predicted proteins | sample 1733011 | NCBI WGS metagenome assembly OWIO01 (sample SAMN05065779, study PRJEB22554) | human gut metagenome | biome: ENVO:2100002; feature: ENVO:00000062; material: ENVO:00002003 | host: Homo sapiens | place: USA | reverse complement strand
CTACACAAGGAGTATCGTCGGCAGCGTCAGATGTGTATAAGAGACAGCGCTCATCGTCGCGGCGCTGTTTGCGCTGATGTGGGCGCTGCTCGCGCACAGCTTTTTGAAGCTTTCGACCGCGACGGGCGCGTCGGGACATACTGTCTACCGCGAACGGACGCTCAAGCGCCAAAGCGCGGACGCGGCGCTTTTCAAAAAGGAGCTTGCGCGCTTTACGGCCCAGCAGTACCGCAGCAGTAAAGTGCAACCGGATAGCAAGAATCGTCCATCGGAGCGCACAGATAGTCACGCCCCCCGCTCCTATTCCAAATACTTTTGCTCCCGTAAAACCATAAAAACAGGAGAAAAAATGATGGATTGTACATTTGAGATCAAAGACCTTCCGGGATTCCGGGTTATTTACTGCCGCCATTACGGTGCGCTCGACCAGATGGAGGGCGCATTCGAACGGCTTTTGCAATGGGCTTATCCGCGCGGGCTCGTTACAGCCCCGGGCATGCAACTACTATCTGTGTATCACGACAACCCCGAGGTAACCCCTACGGAAAAACTGACGGCCGATGCGGCCATGACGGTACCGGGAGATGTCCGTACGGACGGAGAGATAGGCCAATATGAGGTATCCGGCGGGAAGTATGCCGTTGGCCGTTTCGAAATAGGGATGGAGGAATTCCCGGATGCCTGGAGGGCTATGTTCCGCCTGCTGGAAGAACACGGCTGCCGGTGTACCGAGAAGCACCATTACGAAATTTACCGCAACAACCGGGACGAACATCCGCAGCGCAAATGGGTCGTCGACATCTGTATCCCGGTGGAACTGAAATAAAAAGCGAGGGATGTACGGGATTTTGTCTATCTTTGCCCCATGTTTATGCTCTTTAAGAAGGATTCGGCACGATAGATAACCTGCCTCTTCTGCAGGTTATCGCTTCGTTTGGTTCTCCGGGGATTCCCGGAAAGGATTTTCATTGTATTTATCATTCCGGAACGATCTTCCTTCCCCGTATGAGGAGAAAGGGGGACGCCGGTTCAAAATTTTAAAAAGAACATGGACAACCATAAACAAATCACCGATTTCGACCTGAAACTCATCGCCGAATTTTTCAAAGAAATGCCGCGCCAAGGGCCCGGCGGTACCCGGCAAACCCTCCAGGCGCTCGACCTGGTCGGCGAACTTCCTCCGGATGCCCGCATCGTGGATATGGGCTGCGGTACGGGAAAACAAACGGCCGACCTGGCGGCACATACTCCCGGACATATCACTGCCGTGGATTTTCTGCCTGAGATGATCGCCGGATTGGACGCGAGGATGCGTTCGTTCGGGCTTTCCGATAAGGTCACCGGCTTGGTAGGCTCGATGGGAGATCCGCTTTTCGAACCCCGGTCGCTCGACCTGATCTGGGCGGAAGGTTCCATTTACAACGTCGGTTTCGAGGCCGGACTGCGCAAATGGCACGAATTCCTCAAGCCCGGCGGGTTTGTAGCGGTGACCGAAACGTCTTTGCTGTTGGATAAGAAACCCGATGACAGAGGGTACATAGACACCTATTTCCCAGAAATAGATTCCATAGCAGGCAAAGTGGAGACGATGCAGCGCGCCGGCTATCAGCCTACGGCGCACTTCATACTGCCGCCGGAGTGCTGGACGGAGAATTATTACGCACCGCTGGCCGCCCGCGTCGATACTTTTTCCCGGCAGTACGGCCATTATCCGGCCGCCCGGGAGCTGGTAGAGAGTATGAAGAAAGAACAGCCTCATTACCGGCAGTACGGACAGTATTACGGGTATGTGTTCTATATCGGCCGGAAAATCGGGTGATACCTGCCGGTTTTCGCATTTTACCCCGCGCTTTTGGGCGCGGGGTTTTTTATGAAAGCCATTGCGCATGAATAAAATGCCCCGGCAGCCAATAAAAACCTAAAAGATTTTTTCAATGTTAATTATCTCTCCTTTCGGGAGAGATCGGCCTGGGCGTTTTCTCCTCGCGTTGAGCCTTTTAGCTCCACGCAAAAAATAAATGCCCCGGAGGGTGTTTGTAATGTTATTTTTCAGATTTTTGCACGGAAATTGCCACGCCGTTTTTTAGGAATATTCTGAAAGTAAGGAAAAAACGTTCCTTTCGGGCGCAAATATATCCAAAAAGATAATGCTTTCTAACGGCACATCTAAAATACTGTAAATCTTTAACTTTATTAAGTTTTTTTTTACTATCTGTCCGAATTTTTTTCCACGTTTTAAAGGAACGTATTTGTCGGCGTATTGCCACAAAACGAATGAGTTGAGAATACGCCGGAAATATCTCTTAACGGGTTTTTTCGGTAAATTTAGATGAACTTGTATGAAAAAAAGGATTTTGTTGGTCGATGACAAGGACGTTATCGCGAAAATAATCGCCCGGTATCTGTCGGACGAGTTCGATTTTGTCTATTTCGAGAACCCGGTCGGGGCTATTGCCTGGCTGCAGGAAGGGAATATGCCGGATCTGATCATTTCTGACATTAAAATGCCCGAAATGCGGGGAGACGAATTCCTTACGTACCTCAAAAGCAACGAATTGTTTAAGGCACTTCCCGTGATTATGCTTTCGGGCGAGGACAGCAGTTCGGAGCGGGTACGGCTATTGGAACAGGGGGCGGAGGATTATATTGTCAAACCCTTTAATCCGCTCGAATTGAAGATCAGGATATCTAAGATCGTCAAATAATGGAACATACCCTCCTTTATCTGGGTATAGATGCCTCTTTGAGGGATTATTTCGCAAAAGTGACGGACGGGCAGGCAGAGATGCTGTCCGACGACCGCCAGGCAGAGCGCACCATCGGCACTTGTGGTAGCCCGAAAGGGAAGGATGTGATCCTTTTTTTCGAGCAAAAGGACGAAAAGACCGATCCGGCGCGGCTGGCGCGTTTGCGGAAAAAATTCCCCGGGCTTTACCTGATCCTTGTCCCGTCCCAGGAGCTGGATATGGAATGCCGCCTGATGTATATGAAAAGCGGCATCAACGACGTTATGCGCCCCTGCGCGGACGAAGCGTCTGTCCGCGGGAAACTGGACTTCATCTGCCAGCATCGAGCTCATCTGTTAGGCGAAGGCGGGAAAGGGGAAATAAAAGTTTCGTTGAAACTGCCTTTGTGGAAAAGGACGTTCGATATTCTTTTCTCGACTTTTGCAATCCTCGTGTTCTCTCCGTTGCTTTTAGGGGTAGCGCTGGCCGTCCGCCTGGAAAGCAAGGGACCGATTGTCTATCGTTCCAAAAGGGCGGGAAGCAACTACAAAGTGTTCGATTTCCTGAAATTCCGTTCGATGTATACCGATGCGGATAAACGTTTGGGACAGTTCAAGGACCTGAACCAGTATGCTGCTCAGGCAGCCAATGATCCTATGCCGGCAGCTACGGCCGAAGGGTTGCTGGTAGGCGACGATACGGCGTTCGATGCGGACGATGAAATGTTGCTCGTGTCCGACGATTATGTCATCGCGGAATCGGACTATGCCCGGACCAAAGCCGTGGAACAGGAAAATGCGTTCGTAAAACTGGAGAACGACCCCCGTATCACCAAAGTGGGGCGTTTTATCCGCAAATACAGCCTCGACGAGTTACCTCAGCTTTTCAACGTGCTCAAGGGGGATATGTCGGTGGTAGGGAACCGTCCGCTGCCATTATATGAAGCAGAAAAGCTCACCAGCGACGAGTACATCGAGCGCTTTATGGCGCCGGCAGGCATGACGGGGCTCTGGCAGGTGGAAAGGCGGGGTATGTCCGGAAAGATGTCGGCCGAAGAGCGCAAAAAGCTGGACATCGTATATGCCAAGGACTACTCTATCGGATTGGATTTTAAAATATTGCTCAAAACATTCACCGCATTCGTGCAAAAAGAAAATGTGTAAATAAAAAATGATACAAAAGAAATTTTATATAAAATGCCTTTGCGTGGCTTTTGTGGCTGCGTATGCCGTGCCGGCCGCGGCCCAGACCCCGCCGGACGATCCCGTTCGGGGGAAACTGGCCGAGGTGCTGTCTACCAGAGCCGGGCAGGTAAGCGATATCCGCGGCCTGACCAATGACGATTATGTCAATCTGGAGCTTCCTCCGTTGAATGTCCTGCTGGAAAATGCAAGGAACAGCCCGACGGTCGAGTATTTCAATGCCCGGAAGGAAGAGGAATCCCGGGCGCTGAAGTCGATGCAGCGCAATTGGCTGAATTATATCAAACTGAACAGCTCGTACCAGTACGGGGTGACCAATTATTACAGTATGTACGAGTCGGATCCCAATGTCCCGCAGATAGGGGCGCCGACCGAAGCCAGGGGGCTGTGGAACGTGGGGGCATCCCTGTCCATTCCGCTGCTGGAACTTTTCGACCGGCGCAATAAGGTCAAACAGCAGAAAGTCCGGGTGGACCAGGCCGAACTGGAGATCGACCGTTGGTATGACGAACAGAGCCTGAAGATCATCGCAGCCTATTCGACGGCGGTCCAAAACCTGCGGCTCATCAAATCCATATCCGAGGCTGTGGCTATCGCCAATGCGCAGTACAAAGTGACGGAGGCGGATTTTGTCAACGGGAAGGCGGATGCCCAGACGCTCAGCCGGCAGAAGAACATCCAAACCCAGACCATGAACGAGTACCTGCAGGCCCAGGCGGCTTTGAACACCGCGCTGCTGAGCCTGGAAGTGCTTTCCAAAACCAAGATTATCAACAAATAAGGATTAGCCTATGGACTCGATCATCTACGCATTCCGCTTTTTGTACCGCATCCGGTACTGGCTCATCATTTGCCCGGTAGTAGTAGCCGGGATCATCTTCCTGCGGACGGACAAAATGCCCCTGCAATACGAGGTCAAAACGACCATCTACACGGGTGTTATGTCGGGTTACGATATCGAGTCGGGCACCGCTTCCCACCAGGATCAGCAGACGCTCAACAATGCGATGGACAACCTGGTAAACCTCATCACCTCCCAGACTACGCTCAAGAACGTTTCCATGCGCCTGTATGCGGAGAATATGATGTACGGAGATCCCAAGAAAGACAATAATTACCTCCGGGCGTCCAATTACCGCTGGATCTACGGGAAAACACCGCCCGAAGTACGCCCTCTGATCGACAAAAATTCGGAAGAAAAGACCCTGGAAAACCTTTGGGCTTATGAAAAACCGGTCTCGACCAATTTTATTTACGGGTTGTTCAATTATACGCCGCGTTATTACAGTTACCGGGACCTGAGCAAGATCACCGTCCGCCGGATGGGCAACAGCGATATGCTGGAGATCCGCTACACGGCGGACGATCCGGGTATTGCCTACAACACGCTGGTGCTGCTGAACAAGGAATTCATCCGCCAATACGAACTGCTGCGTTTCGGGGAGACCAACAACGTGATCGACTATTTCCAGCATGCGCTCGACAGCATCGGGCGGGAATTGCGCGCGACGGAGGATTCGCTCACCGCGTACAATGTGGAAAAACGCATCATCAATTACGACGAACAGACCAAACACGTCGCTTCGCTGGGCCGCGACTATCAGTTGAAATATGAGGATATATTGCTGAATTACAACAGTTCCGGCAAATTGATCCGGGAATTGGAAGGGCGCATCGACGAGCATGTCAAAAACCTGAAGGACAATGCGAACTTCCTGGCTAAGCTGAAGGATATTTCCGACCTCTCGGCCAAGATCACGATGATGGAATCTTTCCAGCCGGATACCACGCGGACCGAATCTATGGACCTGTTAACCCTTCGCCGACAACTGGATGCGGCCGAGAAGGATTTTACCCAGTTTGCCGACCAAAACAGCGCCCGCCGGTATACAAAAGAAGGCATCTCCTCCGAGTCTATCGTCGGCCAGTGGCTGGAACAGCTCATCCTCCACGAAAAGGCGCAGGCGCAAATGAAAGTGATGGACGACCGCAAGGCGGAACTGGATTCCCAATACGTATATTATTCCCCGATAGGCTCCACGATCAAGCGGAAGCAACGGGAAATAGACTTCACCACGCAATCCTATCTTTCTATCCTGCAAAGCCTCAATGCGGCCCGTTTGCGGCAGAAAAACCTGCAAATGAACTCCGCCACGCTGAAAGTCATCACCCCGCCGACCTTCCCGCTGGAATCCATGCCTTCCAAACGCAAAATGATGGTGGTAGGAGGCTTTGTGGGCACGATCATTTTCATCCTGGGGGTTTTCTTCCTGCTGGAACTCCTCGACCGCACCTTGCGCGACAAATCCCGTGCCGAACGCCTTACCGGCGGGAAAGTGCTGGGCGCCGTGCCCCGGAAGGGTTTCCGGCGGCGGTCTTACCACAAAGAACATCTGGGGGCTTCCATGCAATACCTGGGTAACGCCCTTTTGGATTATTGCAAGCCCGGACAGCAAAACGTGATCAATATCCTGAGCCTGCGCAGCGGCAGCGGAAAGAGTTTCGTGGCCGAACACCTGGCGGAATACTTCCGTCGTAGGGATATAAAAATTGGAGAGGATGTGATCCTGGCGGAATACAAAGCTTTGTACGATGCTTCCGTCCCGGCCTCCCTGCTGGAAAAGGCGGCGGTGAACCTGTTGGTGCTCAAAGCCGACAGCTCGTGGAAAGATACCGATCAATTGCTCTACGACCGGCTCGCACAAAGGGTGGGAGATGCACCGTTGTTCATCTGCCTGACGCAGGCCGACCAGAACGCGGTAGAGACTTTCACCGGTCAGTTGCCTCCCTATACGTTCTTCCGGAAGCTGGGATACCGCTTCTACCAGTTGGGGCTTACCTCGGCCGGTTGATCTTGGGAAAACAAGACGTTTGATGAAGGAAATGGAAGATATTAAAGGATCGATAGCAAGTATTTCACCCCGCATAATCCTCGGGTTGGCTTTATGCCTGGGGGTGGGGGCGCTTGCTATGGTTTCGCTGAGGTACGGCTTTTTGGCCGGCCTTGTCTTCTCGGCAGTGCCTTTTGTGCTTTATCTGACCCTTTACCTGATAAAGAGACCGTATTGGGCCTATACCTGCCTTTTTGTAGTCAATTATTTCATCATGGGGATCGTCCGGTATGTGCCGAAACTGCCGGGCGGGATAGTGATCGATGCGCTGATCATGTTCTCTATCATGGTGCTCCTTATCCGTTCGTGTTACAGGCGGGTAGGCTGGGAAAGGGCTTGGAACGGGCTGTCTGTGGCCGCTTTTATCTGGCTGTTATACTGCGTGCTGGAGGTTTTCAACCCGATGGCCACTCCGTTGGGCTGGGCAACTTCCATCCGGGGCGTAGCGGTTTATTTCTTCTGCATATCGGTGCTTACCCCGATCTTTTTCTACCGGTTCAAGGATTTTAAGCGGATCCTTGTCTTGTGGTCTGTTTTTACCCTGCTGGCCGTGCTGAAAGCCCTGGTGCAGAAATACCACGGGTTCGATACGTTCGAGAAAATATGGTTGTATGAATCGGGGGGGATGACCACCCATATCATTTATTCGGGTATCCGGTACTTCTCTTTCTATACCGATGCCGGGAATTTCGGGTCGGCGATGGGGCTGGCGATGGTGGTCTTTTCCATTGCGGCGATCTATTTTTCCGGAAAGAAAACGAGACTTTATTTCCTGGGCGTGGCACTGGCGGCGGCCTATGGGATGATGCTTTCCGGCACCCGCGGCGCACTGGCTGTGCCTTTTGCCGGTTATTTGATTTACCTGCTCATATCCCGGCAAAAGAGGATCATATTTCTGGGGGCGGCGGCCCTGTTGTCCGGTTTCGTGTTCCTGAAATACACCGATATCGGGCAGAGTAATGCCATGATACGGCGCATGCGAAGCGCGTTCGATACGGAGGACGCTTCGCTGAACGTCCGACTGAACAACCAGAAACGCATTGCTGAATATATCAAAGACAAGCCTTTCGGCTCCGGGCTCGGAATGGGCGGCGGTAAGGCCAAAGCGTATGCGCCTACGGCCTATCTGTCGCAGATACCGACCGACTCCTGGTTCGTGATGATATGGGTGGAAACAGGTATTATCGGCCTTGTCCTCCATTTGGGCATTTTGTTCTACATCCTGTTCATGGGGTGTTACCTGGTGCTTTTCAGGCTAAAGGACAAACAACTCAGGGGCCTTATATGCGCGGTGATCGCCGGGATATTCGGCGTGATGGTCTCGGCCTATGGCAACGAGATATTGGGACAATTGCCTACCGGGATCATTATTTACATGTGTGCGGCCTTTATTTTCCTCAGCCCCCGTTACGACAGAGAGCTATTGGAACGCTGTGCGGAAAAAGACGAAGATTATGAGCACCACCGATAAAAAAATATCGATCGTAACGGTCAATTACAACGGCTGCGAGGATACCTGCCAAATGCTGGAATCCCTCCGGGCGAACGTATCCTATCCCTACGAAGTCATCGTGGTAGATAACGGCTCCCGGTGCGACGAAGCGGCCGTGATAGCCGCCCGTTTTCCGGGCGTAGTTGCCGTACGGAGCGAGGAGAACCTCGGCTTTGCCGGGGGAAATAACCTCGGTTTTAAAAAGGCTACCGGCGACTACATCCTGCTGCTGAACAACGATACTCTGGTGCGGGACGATTCCTTTCGCTATTTAGTGGAGCGGTTGGACTCCTCGCCCGACATAGGGGCCGTATGCCCCAAGATCCGTTTTGCGTTCGCACCGGAGCATGTCCAGTTTGCCGGATATACCCCGCTCTCCCGCATTACCCTGCGCAACGATTTGATCGGGTTCGGCTGTCCGGACGACGGGCGGTTCGATGCTTCGGCAGCCACTCCGTATGCGCACGGGGCTGCCATGATGGTCAAACGCGAGGTGCTGGAACGCGTGGGCGATATGCCGGAAATGTATTTCCTGTACTATGAGGAACTGGATTGGTCTACCCGTATCACGGAAGCCGGATACGAGATATGGTACGAACCCCGCAGCACGGTTTTCCACAAGGAAAGCGCCTCCACCGGTCGCACCAGCCCCCTGAAAACGTATTACCTCTCCCGCAACCGCCTGCTCTATGCCTGGCGCAACCGGAAAGGGGCTGAAAAATACCTGGGCATCGCTTATCAATTGGCGGTGGCCGCACCAAAAAACAGCCTCCAGTGCCTGTTGAAAGGAAAACCCGGTTTGGCGGGAGCCGTTTGGCGGGGGTGCGGCGCATTTTTCCGTCTTCAATCGAAAACAGACCGCAGATCATGAATACTGTACTATCCGCTATAGATACCATTCTTTTTATCCTCCTGGCCATCGGGGTGCTGTACCTTTTCGTATTCGCCCTCTGGTCCCTGCGCCGGGGAAGGGAAAAATTTCCGGCCGCCGAGACCCATCACCGCATCATCGTGCTGATACCGGCGTACAAAGAGGACAGGGTGATCGAGGCGACCGTACGTTCCGTCCTCGCCCAGGATTACCCGCAGGACAAATACGAGGTGGGGGTCATCTCTGACAAGATGGAACCTGCGACAGACCGGAAACTTTCGCAGCTCCCGATCCGGCTGTTCAAAGCGCAGTACCAGGATAGTTCCAAAGCGAAGGCGCTCAATCTGGCGGTTGATTCGCTGGGGGAGGAGCCATACGACATCGTGGCGATACTGGATGCGGACAATACCGTCGGGCCGGATTTCCTGCGGGAGATCAACAACGCGTACGACGCCGGGATTCTGGCCATGCAGGCGCACCGGATGGCCAAAAATCGCAATACCGATACGGCGGTGTTGGATGCGGTGAGCGAGGAGATCAACAATTCCGTTTTCCGCAAAGGCCATGTGAACCTCGGTTTTTCCTCCGCCCTGATCGGTTCCGGGATGGCGTTCGATTATAAATGGTTCCGGGAAAATGTCCGGCGTATATCCACCGCCGGGGAGGACAAGGAGCTCGAGGCGCTCCTGCTGCGGCAGGGGGTGTACATCGGCTACCTGCCCTATGTGGACGTGTACGACGAAAAAACATCCAAAAGCGGGGCGTTCTACCGCCAGCGGCGGCGTTGGCTGGCGGCGCAGTTTGCCGCGCTGGGACAGGGGCTTCGGGATTTTCCGGGGGCGCTGGCTTCGGGAAATTACGACTACTGCGACAAATTGCTCCAATGGATGATGCCGCCGAGGGTATTGCTGCTGGGGGGAGTAGGAATTTGCGCCGTCCTTTCTCTCTTGATAAACTGGACGAGTTCCCTGAAATGGTGGATGCTCTTTTTGATGCTCCTGTTTGCCCTGGCAATGGCCGTTCCGGATTATCTGGTGGACAAGAATTTCAAAAAAGCGATCCGCAAGATACCCCTTCTGGGGCTGATGATGGCGGTCAATATATTCCGCACACGCGGGGCCTCCAAAAAATTCATCCATACCGAACATTCCCATTAATCCGACCGGACCATGAAAATAGCGATAGAAGCACAGCGCATATTCCGCCCCAATAAGCATGGAATGGATTTCGTAGCCCTGGAGGCCATCCGGCAGCTCCAAAAGATCGACCGGGAGAACGAGTATTTCATCTTCGTGGCGCCCGGCCCGGACCGCTGCCTGGAAGAATCGGACAACCTGCGGATCGTCGAGATGAAATGCCCGACCTATCCCCTGTGGGAACAGGTCGCCCTGCCGGCGGCCCTGCGGAAAGTCAAGCCCGACCTGCTGCACTGCACCAGCAACACCGCGCCTATCCGGTGTTCGGTACCCCTGATCCTCACCCTGCACGACATCATTTTCCTGGAAAAACGCCAGGATACCAATAAATCGACCTATCAAAATCTGGGACGTGTATACCGGCGTTTCGTAGTGCCGCGCATTTTGCCCAAATGCGAAAAGATCATCACCGTTTCGCAGTTCGAATGCGACCGTATCCAAAAGGCGCTCGGTCTCCCTGCGGGGCGTATCGTAGCCGTCCACAACGGTTTTGGCCACCATTTCCACCCGGTGGAAAATTACCGGGATACGGTAAGAAAGTACCTGCCTGACGAGCGTTACCTGTTTTTCCTGGGCAATACCGACCCGAAGAAGAATACGCCCGGCACGCTCAAAGCCTACGCTTTGTATGCGAGCCAGACCACAGCCCCCGCTCCCCTCTTGGTAGCCGACCTCCGGGCCGAAGTGGTGGACGGGATCCTGCGGGAACAGGGTATCGAGTTCATCCGCCCGTTGCTTCGCTTGGCCGGATATATCCCCAATACCGATCTTCCGGCCATCTATACCGGCGCGGAAGCGTTCCTCTACACCTCTTTCCGGGAGAGTTTCGGTATCCCGCTGCTGGAATCGATGGCCTGCGGCACGCCGGTGATCACTTCGGATGCGTCCGCTATCCCGGAGATAGCCGGCCCCGGAGCGATTCTGGTCGATCCTTACGATCCCGCCCAAATAGCCGGGAAGATCCGGGAGCTGGAGTGCGATCCGCAGTACCGCCGGGATCAGGTCGCTTATGGGCTCGAACGGGTCAAAGCGTTCTCCTGGGAACAGACGGCGCGGGGGCTGCTGAAAATTTATAAAGAATGGGAAGTTTCTGCCGGGGCGGCCAAATAAAGGTTTATGATCGCCGGGAATAAAAAACAGTTGGAGCATATCGCACGCGAATACTAATTTAAAATCGAGCTATGTCCGTTTTTCGCAAAATAACCGATAGAATGAAACAAAACCCCGGATTGAAAAAATGGGTCTTGTGGGCCGTTTCATCGCCCCGGAATCCCCGGCCGCGGCTGTGGGTGCGGTGGTTTGTGAACCCTTTTATCCATCACAGGGGCAAAGGGGCCGTCGTGCGTCGGCGCCGCTCGCGGATAGACGTATTTCCGTGGCATCGTTTCGATGTGGGAGCGGGCGCTTTGATCGAAGACTTCACGGTGGTCAATAACGGTGCGGGCGATGTGGTGATCGGCGACGGTGCACGCATCGGCATAGGATCGGTGGTGATAGGGCCCGTCACTTTCGGGCCGAGGGTAGGACTGGGCCAGCACGTGTTCGTTTCGGGGTTCAACCACGGCTATTCGGACGGGACCTGCGACTCCAACGAGCAACCCTTGGAGCGCAAGGAAATAGTGATCGGCCAGGAGTCGCATATCGGTGCCAATTCGGTGGTGGTGGCCGGGGTTCATATCGGCGAGCGGGTGCAGGTGGGCGCCGGCAGTGTGGTGACCAAAGACATCCCTTCCTATTGCGTGGCGGTAGGAAATCCGGCCCGGGTGATCAAACGGTACGACCACGAGCAAAAAAAATGGATCAGAACGGAATAATACGGAGACAATCATGCATACATTTCGAGAATATCTCTACTATATACTGAAAAAGCGTTCGGAAAAAGCCCACAGGGCCTATTACCGGGACTATTACAAAAACTACACGGACGCGTTCGAGCGCTGCGACCAGAAGAAAGCCCCCGGCGTGATCCGCCGGGAGATGAAGGCCCTCGAGAAGTATTGGCGGGTAGATCCCGTTCATTATTACCGGTATGGGTTCTACCGCCGGGACTGTGCCCTGACCCTCGAGCAGATGAAACAATATGTGCCCGATTTTTTTGCGTATTATCTCGTATTCCCGATGTCGTTCAAGGACCGCAATATGCTTTGCGAGGACAAGCAGTTGATGTATGCAGTCAACAAAGGGCTGGGTATCCGCCAGCCGAAAACCCTGTTCTTTATCCGGGGGGGCCGTGTGTTGTCCGAAGAACTGAACCCGCTGGACTTGTCCGCCTGCCGGGAGATTCTTGCCGGGAGCAAAGCAGATAAAATATTCGTAAAACCCACTTTCGGGGTCGGCGGGAAAGGGATACAGGTCTTTAACCGCCGGGAGGGCGGTTTTTCCGATCCGTTGAGCGGCGAGCGCCTCGACGCCGAATTCCTTTTCGGGCTGGCGGGTGAAGAATACGTCGTTCAGGAAGGCGTGCGCCAACATGCCGGAATGAACGAGTTTTACCCGCATGCGGTCAATACGTTCCGGGTGATCACCCGCTGCGAGAACGGCAGGGCCGATATTGTGCTCACCCTTTCGCGGATGGGCTGCGGGGGCCGCCAGGTGGACAATGCGAGCAGCGGCGGGGTATATGTGAAGATAAACGCCCTCACGGGCGAACTGGGGGCCGAAGCGATTGCCGATACCCGGGAGACCTTTACCGCACATCCCGACACACACCGGGTATTCGCCGGTTCCCGGATCCCGATGTGGGACCAGGTGCGGGAATTCGCTATCTCGGTGGCTGAAAAATACGCCCCGATAAAATATGTAGGCTGGGATGTCGCCCTTTCCGAAGAAGGCCCCCTGCTGATAGAAGGCAATAATGGGCCGAGTATCGAGATCACGCAGGACCTCTACGGCGGGATCAAAAAATACCTTGACATAGACTGTCCGGACGACTATTGGTATTCGGACAAATATTCGCTGAAAAACCTGTAACACCGAAAGTACGGATGGGAACCCCTAAGGTGAGCGTCATAATCCCGCTATACAATACGCAGGATTATATCCGCCCGACGCTGGAAAGCATCGCCGGGCAGACGCTGCGCGACATAGAAATTATCGTAGTGGACGACGGCTCCACGGACGGTAGTTTGCAGATCGTCCGCGAGGTAGCCGGGGTGGACAGCCGTATCCGAATTTTATCCCAGCCGAACCAGGGGCAGTCCGTGGCCCGCAATACCGGGCTGGAGCAGGCAAAGGGGCGATACGTATACTTTATGGACAGCGACGACCTGCTGGACGCCCAGGCCTTGGAGTGCTGCTATCGGAAGTGCGAAGAAAATGCACTCGATCTCGTACTGTTCGACGCCGATATTTTCGGGGACGAAGGCTGTTTCGATGCGGCGTACTATCATCGCACGGACGGGCTGGAGGATAAAATTTATACCGGGGAGGAACTGCTCCGCAGTCTGATGGCGCGTTATGCCCACCGGGCGTCGGTGTGCCTGAACTTTATCCGACGAGAGTATATGTCGCGCACGGGGTTGAAATTCTATCCGGGCATCGTGCATGAAGACGAACTGTTCACTTTCCTGTGCTATATCCGGGTCGGGAAGGCCGGGATCATCCCCGAAGCGTTTTTCAAGCGCCGGTTCCGGGGCAATTCCACGATGACCGCCCGCGTGTCGATGCGCAATATCCGGGGGTACTTCACCGTGGCCGGCCAATTGCAGCTTTTTGCCCGGGAAGAGACTCCCGGCCGGAAGGAATTGGTCGATACGTTCCTGCGCCGGATGATCAACCCGGCTGTGGGCAAGGCTTACGAACTTCCTCTGCCCCAGCGTCTCTCCGTGGCTTGGGAAGCGGTGAGAAAATATACCCGATACGTCCGTCCGCGTACATTGGCCATTCTTTTGGGAAAGAAACCTTTCGATAAGATACGCCGCCGATGAACTCTACCGGAAAACAACTGACCACAGGCGTATTCTATACGGCCATTGCCAAATATGCGGGCATCCTCGTTTCGCTGGCCGTAATGGGGGTGTTGGCCCGTGTGCCTACCATATCCCAGGCCGATTTCGGGGTGATGGCCATCGCGACGGTCATCATCACGTTCTTCGGTATTTTCAGCGACCTGGGTATCGCGCCTGCCGTGATCCAGTACCGGGACCTCAAAAAGAAAGACCTGAGCCATATATTCTCCTTCACGGTGTGGAGCGGAGCGATCCTGGCCGGGCTGTTCTTTGCCTGCTCGTGGCTGGTAGCCGGGTATTACGAAGAGCCGGCCCTTTTGCATATTTGCCAATGGTTGTCGATCAACCTGTTTTTCGCCTCGGCCAATATCGTGCCCAATGCTTTGCTTTACAAGGCAAAAAGGTTCCGGTTTATCGCTTTCCGCACCCTTGCGGTACAGACGGTCTGCGGTACGGCGGCCATCATAGCGGCCTTGTATGGGATGGGGATATACGCCCTGGTGATAGCCCCGATCGGGTCGAGCATCCTGCTTTTCGCGGTGAACTTCCGGCAGAATCCCCAGCAGTTGCGCCTTACCTGGGGGGCAGAATCCATCCGGAAGATATTTTCGTTCTCGATGTATCAGTTCTTTTTCAATCTGATCAACTATTTTTCGCGCAATCTCGATAAGCTATTGATAGGCAAATATATGAATATGACCCTGCTGGGCTATTACGAGAAATCGTACCGGCTGATGATGCTCCCGCTGCAAAATATCACCCATGTCATATCGCCGGTGATGCATCCGGTATTCGCCGACCTGCAGAACGACCTGAAGCGCCTGTCCGATTCGTACCTGAAAGTGGTACGGATCCTGGCGTTTATCGGTTTTCCGTTGTCGGTACTGCTGTTCTTCGGCGCCCGGGAGATCGTACTGATCGTTTTCGGAGACCGGTGGGAACCCTCCGTGCCGGTGTTCCAGATACTGTCCCTTTCCGTAGGGATACAGATCGTCCTGTCCACGTCCGGCTCTATTTTCCAAGCGGCCAATTCTACCCGTACGATGTTCATAAGCGGGGTGTTGTCCACTGTACTCAATGTAGCGGGGATCGCCTTGGGGATATTCGTGTTCCAGTCCCTCGACGCGGTGGCCTGGTGCATCTGTATCTCCTTCACGGCCAATTTCGTACAGTGCTATTACCTGTTGTACTACAAAGCGCTCCGGCTTTCCTGGGCGCCGTTCTGGAAACAATTCCTCTCCCCGTTCGGACTCACCGCCTTGTTGTCGGCCATACTTTATTTCGCCGGGATGGGCCTTTCCGGGATTCCCCTGATAGGATCGCTGGCGGTAAAGGGAACGATCTTTTTGATCGTCGGGTTGGGATATATCCAGTGGACGGGCGAATACGATATTATCGGCCGGATACGCCGCAAACTAAAAAAGGAGCCTTAAAATTATGCGCAAGAACGACCTGCAATCCCGAACTATAGACGTATTACGGTTCTTACTCATATTCTATGTGGTGCTGATCCATTCCTATTCCTCGACCCGGGGGATGGTCGAGGCGGGCGATTTTTCCGGCTACCGGTTTGTCAGCTTCCTGTTTTCCCTGGAGATCGCCCAAGTGGCGGTTCCTTCGCTTTTCTTTATCTCAGGATATTTGTTCTTTTGCCGCCCACAGCCTTACGGCATGAAACTGCGGAAAGAGGCCAGAAGCCTGCTGGTGCCTTATTTACTGTGGAACGCCCTGATCCTGCTGCTATATTTCTGCCTGCAAAGTATTCCGGCGTTATCCCATTTCTTTTCGGGAAATAACCTTCCGGTACGGGATTACGGTCTGACGGATTTCTTCCGGGCATTCTGGGACGGCGGGGATTGGGACAAAGGAAACGGAACGCCTATCCTGCATCAGTTCTGGTATATCCGCAATCTGATCATTCTGGGATTGGCCTCGCCCCTTATCCGGTTCTATGTAAAGGCGACCGGTTGGTGGGGCGCGGGAGCGCTGCTTCTGGTCTGGCTGTTCTCTCCGGGACAGGCCTTCATGGCGGAGAGTTTTTCCTGTTTCGTTCTGGGAGCCTGCTTTAGCCTGAAGGGGAAAGATTTCCTCGGGTTGTTCCGTAAATATGCCAAAATCGTATACATCCTTTACCCTGTTCTCTTGGTTGTGAACATGGCCTTGCGGGATGTACAGTATATGCTGCCGCTGGACAGGATCGGGTTCTTGCTCGGAATGGTATTTACGGCAAACGTCGTAGCCTACCTTGTCGAGCGGTATGGGAAAAAGAAATCCTATGCATCCCTCCGTGGGCTGGGATTTTTCCTGTTCGCGTTCCACGACCCCTTGCTCACTTTTGTCAAACGGCTGGCCTTGTACTTGGCCGAACCCCCGACGGACCTAAAGCTCATAGCCGTTTATTTCCTGGCGCCGGCCGTTGTGATCGTGATTTCCCTGGTGGTTTACCGCCTGTTGTCCCGGTCTGCGCCTGGCGTTACAAAAATGTTGACCGGACGTTTACCCCTATAACCTGCTCGATATGAAAGGATTGTTTTTAGTCTTCCATGGTTTTGCGGCCCATAACGGTATCAGCAAGAAAATATTCTCCCAACTCGCGGCCCTTCGGGAGTGCGGGCTGGAGGCGGAGTTGTGCTATGTGGCCTGCTCGGCCGACGGCCATTGGAAACGAATGGCAGGGCAACAGATTGTAGAAGATTTCGGGCCCGGCATCCGGGGGAAGATCGGGAAAAGGATGCGCTATGAGGCGCTTACCCGCTATATCCGGAAGAATGGCGTGAAATTCATCTATATGCGCGCCGACCACAATGCCAACCCTTTTTTGAACCGCTGGCTCGGGCAGATGAAACGCATGGGGGTAAAAGTAGTGATGGAGATCCCGACATATCCCTACGACAGCGAGTACAGCCGCGCCCCGCTGCGGGCCAGGGCCGTCTTGCAGATAGATAAAATATTCCGGGGGGCGATGGCGCGACGGCTTTCCCGGATCGTGACCTTCTCCGACCTGTCCGCCATTTTCGGGGTACCGACCATCCGGATATCCAACGGGATCGATTTCGGCGCCATTCCGCTAAAGGCTTCCGAAAACCGACCGGGCGACGTGATCCGCCTGACGGGTGTGGCCGATATCCACTTCTGGCACGGTTTCGACCGCGTGATCGAAGGGATGGCCGAATATTACAGGACATCTCCGGAGCAGGACGTGGAATTCCATGTAGTGGGCAGCGGGGTGCCTTCGCAGTTGGAAATGCTGCGGGCGCTGGCTGCAAAATATCATTTGGAATCCCGGGTGATCTTCCACGGGCCGAAATCCGGAGCGGAACTCGACGCGATCTTTGAGAACGCCGATATGGGGATTGCCAGTCTGGGACGTCACCGGTGCGGGATAGACCGGATAAAAACGCTGAAAAACCGCGAATATGCGGCTCGGGGTATTCCTTTCGTCTATTCGGAAGCGGACAGCGATTTCGATGCGATGCCTTACGTGATGAAGGCTCCGGCCGACGAAAGCCTGCTCGATATCGCAGCGGTAGTCCGGTTTTGCCGGGATAATACCCTTACCCCGGCACAGATACGCTGTTCGGTCGCAGAGTTGTCGTGGACGGTGCAGATGCAGAAAGTATTGAATGAGGTTTTAAACAAGGAAAACGATGGGTTGGATTGAGGTTGTATTTTGGGTGTGTGTACTGCTGGTAGTCTATACATATGTAGGTTACGGGGTGTTGCTTTATGTACTGGTGAAGGCCAAAGAACTTTTCCGTAAGCCGGCCGACCGGAAAGTCCCGGACCAGTGGCCGGAGATTACCCTGCTGATAGCCGCCTACAACGAGGAATCGGTAATAGAGGAAAAGATGGCCAATTGCCGCGCGCTGCAATATCCCCAGGGAAAACTGACGATAGCCTGGGTGACGGACGGTTCTACCGATGGTACGGACCGGCTTTTATCGGCCTACCCTGGGATACGGCTTATCTCGGGCGGTCCGCGGGCGGGAAAAGCGGCGGCTTTCAACCGGGCGATGCTCTATATCTCCACGCCCATCACCGTCTATACGGACGCCAATACGATGCTCAACCCTGAAGCTATATTGGAGATCGCCAAGGCCTTTTCCGATCCCCGCGTGGGCTGTGTGGCAGGTGAAAAACGCGTCGTCAGCCAGCAGGGGCAGGGCGCTACGGTAGGAGAAGGCATTTACTGGAAATACGAATCGGTGCTCAAGGCGCTGGACGACCGGCTGTATACAACCGTAGGGGCGGCCGGGGAGTTGTTTGCTATCCGCACCCCGCTGTATATCGCCCTCCCGCCGGATACGCTGCTGGACGATTTCATCCTTTCGATGGAGATCGCCCGCAGGGGCTATAAGATCGCCTATTGCAAACAGGCATACGCCTGTGAAACGGCCTCCGCCGATATGCGGGAAGAGGCCAAACGCAAAGTGAGGATCGCTGCCGGGGGCCTTCAGTCGATAGGAAGACTCCGGGGGCTGCTGAATGTATTCCGTTACGGGACACTCAGCTTCCAGTATATTTCGCGCAAGGTATTGCGCTGGTCGGCGGCTCCCGTCGCACTATTCCTGCTGGTACCGCTCAATATCCTGCTGGTGGCGGCTGGGGTACATGTTTCCTTGTATGGAACCATATTGGGCTTGCAGGTACTTTTCTATGCGGCGGCGGTATATGGATATCTGTGCTCGGAGAAAGGAAAGGTTCCCCGGTGGGCCTTTGTGCCGTACTATTTCCTGTTCATGAATGCGAACGTTATACGGGGAATGTTCTATCTGCGGCGCAATAAGGGAAAAGGGACTTGGGAGAAAGCCCGGAGAGGCTGATTAACAGGGATTTTAATAATAATTGAAGCCGAAATAGTACTTTGCTGCATGAAAAACGAAACAACAAAGATAAAAACGACCCGATAATTAGAATTGGGGGTTAATTAATGCTAAATTTGTCCACTGATTAAAAATTGATTAGACTGAAAGAGAGAATGAAGAAACGTATTTTGGTTACCGGAGGCGCGGGTTTTATAGGGGCCCATCTTTGCAAGAGATTGCTCGCCGAGGGAAACTATGTGATCTGTCTGGATAATTTTCTCACCGGAAACCGTTCCAGTGTGGTTCCCCTGGAAAAAGATCCCGACTTCGAACTCGTTGAACACGACATTACCGTTCCGTACGATACCCCGGTGGACGAGATATACAATTTGGCCTGCCCGGCCTCCCCGATCCATTATCAGCGCGACCCGATCCGTACGCTCAAGACATCCGTGCTGGGTGCGATCAATATGCTGGAACTGGCCCGGACTTACCACGCGAAAGTCATGCAAGCCTCTACCAGCGAGGTGTACGGAGATCCGTTGGAACATCCGCAGAACGAGCGGTATTTCGGGAATGTAAATCCCATCGGGCCCCGCTCGTGCTATGACGAAGGGAAACGCTGTGCGGAAACCTTGTTTTTCGACTACCATTCCCAACTTGGGGTCAGGATCAAAGTGATCCGTATCTTCAATACATACGGCCCCCTGATGCAGCCCAACGACGGGCGGGTGGTGTCCAATTTTATCCTGCAGGCCCTTAGGGGAGAGGATATTACGATCTATGGGGATGGGGCCCAGACCCGGAGTTTCCAATACATAGACAACCTGATAGAAGGGATGGTACGGATGATGGCACAGGACGATTCTTTCATCGGCCCGGTCAACCTGGGCAACCCCAAGGAATTTACCATCCTGCAATTGGCGCAAAATGTCATCCGGCTTACCGGCTCTTCGTCCAAACTGGTCTTTTTGCCCTGTCCGGCGGACGATCCCCGGCAGCGGAGCCCGGATGTGGCTCTTAGCCGGGAAAAACTGGGCTATGTGACGGATATAGAGTTGGAGGAAGGCCTGGTAAAAACGATAGAATATTTCAAAAACGAAGTCCTGGCATAAAACTAAAGCCGGGCAACCGTAGTTATGGATAAGATATTGAACGTAGACATCGAGCCGTCCGACTATAAAATACTGATAGTCGACGACATTCTTTCGAACGTGCTTTTGCTCAAAGCGCTGCTCAAGAACGAAAAATACCGTACGGTGACTGCCGGGAACGGTACCGAGGCCTTGAAAGCGGTCGAACAGGAGCCGGTCGACCTGATCCTGCTCGATGTGATGATGCCGGACATCAGCGGATTCGATGTGGCCAAACAGCTGAAGTCGGACCCGAGATACAAGGATATCCCCATCATCTTCCTGACGGCCCTCAACAGTACCGCCGACATCGTGAAAGGGTTCCAGTCGGGCGGCAGCGACTTTATTTCCAAGCCGTTCAATAAGGAAGAGCTCATTATCCGCATATCCCACCAGATATCCCTGATCGCCGCCAAGAATATCATCCTGCGCCAGACGGAGGAGCTTATTAGTACGATTAAGGGGCGTGATAAACTTTATTCGGTCATCGCGCACGACCTTCGGGGGCCTATGGGCTCTATCAAGATGATGCTCAATATGCTCTTGCTGAGTACCGATTCCAAAAGCATCGGAGAGGATTCCTTCGAGATGCTCGGCATGGCCAACCAGACGACGGAGGAGGTTTTTGCCTTGTTGGACAACCTGCTTAAATGGACCAAGAGCCAACTTGGACGTTTGAATGTCGCTTATCAGGATTTCAATGTGGTAGATGTTGCTAAGAGCGTTATCGAGGTATTCGCATCGGTAGCTATGCTCAAAAAGATCAATATCCGTACCGAATTCCCAGCGAACCTCGAAGTCCATGCGGATTCCGATATGGTAAAGACTGTGGTAAGAAACCTGTTGAGCAACGCCATTAAATTCAGCAACGAAGGAGGGAACATCGACGTGTCTGTCCGGGAAGAAGGCGATTTTGCTGTGATCAGCATCCGGGATTATGGGCGGGGTATTAAGGCCGAGGACCAGGAAAAATTGCTCCATTCGGATACTCATTTTTCCACGTTCGGCACCAAGAACGAAGAAGGATCGGGGCTTGGCCTGTTGCTGTGCCAGGATTTCGCCGAAAAGAACGGAGGAAAACTTTGGTTCGTCTCGGAAGAGAGAATGGGGTCGACGTTCAGTTTTTCGATCCCGAAGAAACAGCCCTAAGGATTGTCCAGGGATATCTCCATGAATACCGGATTATGATCGCTCCAGGGCTCCGAAGGAGAATAGTACCGTATCCCTTCCAAGGACGGGCTATGCAGTATGTAGTCGATCCTGAGCAGGTGCCAGAACCCCCGGTAAGTATATCCGTATCCACTGCCGCAGGTTTTGAATCCGTCCGACAATCCCTGTTTCATCCGGCGGTATACATAGGAAGCCGGCGTATCGTTGAAGTCCCCGCAGACTACTACCGGACTCTTTGTCGTATCGATGATGGCGCGCACCATTTCCGCCTGTGCCGCCCGTCGGCAGAAGTTGTCCTTCAACCTTCCGATCACGGTTTCCATTGCTTTTTCCGTGTCCGGGCCCATTTCTACGGCGCCCATTTTTTTCAGGGCGGCTATTTCCGCCCGGCTTTGGCTGATGCTCGTGGTCTGGAGGTGATTGTTGAATATGCGGATCGTATGCCCTTTTACGGAAATATCTGCCCAAAGGGAGCTGTTGTCCGTATCGGGAAAAGGGATATAGGCCGAATCCGTAATGGGGAAACGGCTGAAAAGGGCTATTGCGCCGGGCTTTCCGTGGTTTTCGGGGATATAAGAATACGGCAGGAATCCGAATGCTTTGCGGATACTGTCCACATTGTATTTATGACCGGCAAGGAATTCCTGCAGGCAAACCACGTCCGCACCCTCCCGCTGCATTATCTGGGCGATATGCTCCACGGAAAATTGGAGATCGCGTTCGCTGCGGAATCCATAGACGTTGTAGGTGGCTGCCTTCAGGTCGTACGGTTGCCCGGTGTTATCGGATGGTATTCGGAAACAGGAAAATATAAAGCTCCCGTTCAGTGCCAGAGCGGCGAGCGGAAGAAGTGCCCACCAGCGTTTTTTCAGCGCCCAGAAAACGGCCAGAACCAGATCGGCTATCAGAAGTACGGGAAGGGCCAGCCCAGTCAGGGCGATGCTTCCCCACCGGCAGGGGTCGGCCTGGTCGGCCAGCCAGCCGGTTATGCTGAGCAATACGACGATAATCGTCGCCACAGCTATCAAAGAATCTACCAGGTAAAAGACGGCTTTGCGCGCCATAGGACTTGCGGATTTAGATGAAAATTCCGGACAAAAGTAAGAATTTATCGGCTGAAAAAAGGTTTTTGGCAAATAAGATACCCCCTCACTTTTTACAATTTCATACAGATGCAGGATAAGACAATCGGTAGCCCCCCCGGTCCATCCGCGTGGAGAACAATAAATAAAATCATACTTTTATAATGCGATATTACGGATATTTGGATACTTTTACTCCTTTAAACCTATCATGAGATCGGGACATCTGTCTATATGGATATTTTTCCTGTTTTTCCTTTCGGGAGCTTCGGGAATATGCAAGGCCGCTTCGGGCAATGGAGGCCAGGTATTATTCATCAGTTCCCATTCCCCCACGCGGGACGGGACCATGAACACGGTTCTGTTCTTTATCGAAAGCCTGTCCCCAAGGATAAACAGTAAGATAACGGTCGAGTATATGGATGCAGAGTCCTACGAAGGGCTCAGGCAGGGAAAGGAATGGATGGCCCAACTTTTCAAGTCGTATTCCAAAAAGCCGGCTGTAGTCGTTATTCAGGGACCGGAAGCCTGGGCAGCCTACCGCTATACCTGTCCCGACGATTGGAAAGATATCCCTATCGTGCTGGCAACGATGAAAGAAAGGGTCGTCGATCCGTTTAATTCTCCGACCGATACGATAAGGGGTCTGCAGGATATGCAACAGATCGAAGAAACTTTCGGGGATTTCCATGTTACGGGGTTCTATCTTACGGACTATTTCGAACAAAATCTTGAGCTGGTTCGCCGGCTTCAGCCCCAGGCGCGGCATATCGTTTTCCTTTACGACGATCCTTATGGATTGGGCTTCTTTGAAAAATACCTGACTGGTATCGTATCGAAGGCAGGATTTGATAACCTGATCTATCTCAGCGGCCAGGAGTTCTCGACCCAGCAAGTCCTTGATACGATAGCCGGGATGGACCAAACATACGCTTTGGTTTCTGCCGGATGGTATACCGATGCGGACCATTACCGGCATGCCTATTCGATGCTCAACAATGAATTGAATTGGGATTATTCGAAGTACGTATACATGATGTCCGACTGGGGACTGACCAATATAAGCGAATTGGGAGGGTATTACGCCTCTTCCCGGGAAAGAGGGCAGGCCTTGGCCGACCTCACCTATCAGGTATTGACCCAGGGTATCGAAAATGCCCCTGCATTTGGCCCTATTCCGGTAAAACCGCGCTATCACATCAATTATGTGACTTTAAAAAATGCCGGGATTGATCCGGCCCGGGTGCCGTCCGGCTCTGTTTTTTACAATCAGGAACCTTCTATATTCCGCGAATACCTGTGGGAGACGGTGATGGTCACCCTTTTGTTCCTGGCTCTGGTCACGATCCTGATCCTGGTCTTTTTCCATCGGAGGAAGCAAGAAAAAATCTACCGGAAAACCAACGGAAAAATGAAGCACCTGGTGGAAATGATGCCCAATATGGCCGTCATTTTCGACCGGGGGCTCCACATTCAGGAGATCATCAATCCCCGGGAGGATATGGAGATCGGAAATCTGGTCGGCAAGCATGTCGACGAATTGGAAGGTATCCTCCATTCGTCGCGGGAAGAGGGTCGCCAGATGGCTGAAAACATTCGTCAGACGGCTTCTACGGGAGGAATATGCTCTTTCCACTATAAGGTCGAAGGCAAACGGGGCGTTACCTATCTGGATGCCCGTTCGGCGCCTTATGAAGACGGGGTCATTTGCTTCGTCCACGATGCGACGGCTCACATAGCCGCCAAAAAAGAGGTTTCGAGACTGCAGACCTTTTTACAGTCCATAGTAGATAACCTTCCGGTGGGATTGCATGTCAAAAACGCTTCGGACGAATTCCGCTATGTGCTGTGCAATGAAAAATCACACGATTTCTATAATTCTTCCGGTCATCGTCTGCAGGTAGGGAAAAACGACTTCGAGACCGGGGCCCTGTCGGCAGAAGAATACCGGGCGGACGACCTTAAGACTCTGGAAAGCGACGAGCCGCTCACGTTCGACCGGTATGTGTACGATGACAAAGGAAATTTAGTGCGCAGCGGGATGGCTACCAAAAGTAAGCTGGTCAACAACGACGGGTCGTGCTACATCATCACCGTGCTGGTAGATCTCACCCAAGACCGCGAAAAGGAAAGGGAGCTGTATAATGCGAAGCAAAAGCTGTCCATTGCGATGGATGCCGGTTCGTTGGCCGCCTGGAATTACAATCCCGAAAAGAATTGGTTCGCATCCCTGCACAGCCAGACTATTTCGGGCGACGGATTCCATCTGGAAGATGCTTACAAGCGGGTACATCCGGACGACCTTCCCAAATTCAAGGCGATGATGGAAGGCCTTATCCGCGGGGAAAAGGAAAATACCAAGGAAATCCTGCGGTTTGACCAACAAGGACGATATGAATGGTTTGAAATATATGCCACTGTCATTAAAGACCCGTTCGGCCGCACCGAGCAGATCATAGGCACCGAGAAAAATATCACCCATACGGTAGAGGACGAGCGGAAGCTGCATGAATATGCGTTTAAATTCGATATGGTAAGGCGCTCGGGCGGTTTTGTCCAATGGGATTACGACGTGCCTTCCCGGACGTTCTCCTCGCCGGACCCCCAATCGTTCCTCCATCAGGGGCTGTCTTTGGAAAAGTTCATGACGGTGATCCATCCCCAGGATGCATCCCTGCTGTTGCATGGCCTCGAACAACTTTCCGAAGGAAATGTAGACACCCTTACGCTCGAAGCCCGGGCCAATCTGACGGGCAGCGGTTATCGGTGGGTAGAAATGTACGGGGTCGTGTTCGCCCGTGACGAACACGGCCGGGTGATTACCGTCAGCGGGTTGCGCCGGGATATTTCGGAGATGAAAAAGATCAACGAAGAGCTCGTCGTATTGCGTGATAAGGCTGAAGAATCCAGCCGGTTGAAAAGTGCATTTTTAGCTAATATGAGCCACGAGATCCGCACGCCGCTCAATGCGATCGTCGGATTTTCCAACCTGATCGCCGAGACCGAGGACAAAGAGCAGATACGGGAATATTATAATATCGTACAAACGAACAACGAACTGTTACTGCAACTGATCAACGATATTCTCGATCTTTCCAAGATCGAATCCGGGCAGTTGGAATTCGTCTACACCGACGTGGATATATGCACCGTTTTCCGGCAGCTGGAACAGGTATATCGGCAACGGATAAGACCGGAGGTGGACCTGATCTGTGAGCTCCCCGATGAATCCTGCATCATCCATTCAGAAAAGAACCGACTGACACAGGTACTCTCGAATTTCCTGAGCAATGCGTCCAAATACACTTCGAAAGGCTCTGTCCGAATGGGTTATAAGCGCGTAGGCAAGGAGTTGTATTTCTATGTGACCGATACGGGGAAGGGCATTTCCCGGGAAAATCAGGTTAGGGTATTCGAGCGTTTTGTCAAATGCGATGCTTTCGTCCAGGGTACAGGCCTGGGATTGTCTATCTGCGATGTGATCGTCAAACATCTGGATGGAAAGATCGGGGTGGAATCCGAAGAGGGCAAAGGTTCTACTTTCTGGTTTACCATACCTGCCGTTCCGTTATCCGAGCAGGATACGGATGTCCCTTCTTTTGAGAATCAACCGGACCAACCGGAGAAAGAACCTATGAAAATGCATGGAAAATCGATCCTTGTGGCCGAAGATAACGACAGCAATTACCTCTTGCTATCCACTATCCTGAAAAAAGAATACCTCCTTACCCGGGCGGTGAACGGGGCCGAGGCGGTTCGCCTGTATCATGAAATAAAGCCGGACCTTATCCTGATGGATATAAAGATGCCGGTGATGACTGGGCTCGAGGCCACGGCCGATATCCGCAAGGCAGATAAAAAGATTCCTATCATTGCCCTGACGGCGTATGCTTTCGGCTCGGATCGGGATGAAGCGATAAATGCCGGATGCGACCGGGTGATGACCAAGCCTATCAATATCAAGGAAATCAAGGATATGCTGTCCAAATTGCTCGGCGACTGATCGTTTGCCCCGGCTTCTACCCCCTGAATACAATATGAATACCTGTATGCCCAAAGAACAAAGATGGCCGCATTTTGCCTTGGTGAGGCTGACGGCGAGCCTGTTGTTCCTTTTTCTACTGCCGTTTTCGCTAAAAGCGGATCCGAAAACAACTGGCGGGGACTATATCCTGTTTTTAAATTCGGTAAGTTTCAGCGAAAGTTGGACCAACCGGGTATACCGCTCCATCGAATCTTCCCTCGAAGGAAAAATCACCGTAAAAGCCGATGAACTGTATGTCCCGACTATTACCGATATGCAGCAGGCGGAAGAGCGGCGGGAAGCATTGTTGCAAAAATATCCACAGCCGCCGCGTTTGGTCGTATTCTTCGGCGATCCGGGTTGGTTGTTGTGCCGTCCTCTTTTCGACGGACCCTGGAAGGGAGTGCCGGTCCTGCTTTGCTATTCGATGAAACGGATCCCCCGTACTTTTGAAGATCTGCTGGCCGGGAATTGGAGCCCCGGACATACGGAATTGTCCGACTCCCTGCCCGCGAAATACGATATGACGGTTCTTCGGCAGCCTTTCTATATCAAGCAGACCCTATCCCTGATGAAAGACCTTCTGCCGGATATGCGGAAAATCGTCTTTATTTCCGACAGCCGGTATGTGAGCCGACAGGCCCGCCGGGAGGTCAAAGATGTAATGCGTACGGATTTTCCGGACCTTCAGCTGGACTCCCTTATATCTCCTGCCCTGAGCACACAGAACTTGCTGGATAGCCTGGATAGCTATAGGAGTGAAAACGTGGGAGTCATTTATTACTCCTGGTTTGTGGACAGCGGGGCCGCCAATGCAGGAGGGTTTCTGGACGACAAGGTGCAAAAGATCGTGGACAGTTTCTCCGAAACCCCGGTCTTTACCCTGTCGGATGCCGATACCGAATCCGGGGATTTTGCCGGGGGCTATTTCATCTCGGCTGCCGAATTCGGCCGTACGGCTACGGAGGTCATTCAACGGATATTGGCCGGTACGCCTGCCCGGAATATTCCGGTGGGGGACGGCGGAGTACCCGGGGCCCATCTGAACTACCGCCATTTGGTGGGGCACCATATCGATCCGTCCGCCCTGCCGTCCAATGCCCGGTATTTCCAAAAACCGTTGTCTTTCGTGGAGCGGAACAAACCCCTTCTGATAAGTTTGGTATGTATCGCTTTTCTGATCATAGCATTGATAATCACCTATTTTAGGTATTCCTCCCAGCGGCGCAACCAGCGCAAAAGAGAGCTCGAACTGCTCGGCGGGTACAAACGTTTGGTGAACAACATGCCGATCGTGTATGTGCAAGGCCGGCTTATCAGCGACGGGCATGGCGGTTATTCCGACTATGAACTATTAGATGTCAACCCGGCCTTTGAAAAGGTGTTCGGCGTCGACCGGCAGACGGCTATCGGCCGCCGGTTCTCGGATTTGTTTCGAAATTATCCGTTCTATCAGGATATGCAGGAGCATATCGGGCGCAATATGTCCCTCGAAATGACGGACGCCTCTGGAAATAAACGTTATTTCGATAAGTTAGTCATGGACTCCCGGGAGAATATTTTCGACGTATTTTATGTCGACAAGACCGAAACCCGGCAGGCCTATGCGCGGATCGAGGAGCTGAATGAGATGTACGAACTGTTGCTCAAAGCTGCCCGGATGACTATTTGGGGCTGGGACCTGCAGGCCCGGAAAGTGGAATGCGACGTGGAGTATTCTTTGGATATAAGCGACCCGGCCAAACGGCACCTGGTATTTACCGAAGAGGAATATTTTGCCCGGATACATCCCGACGATCTGACTGCAGTGCAGGAAGGGCTGCGAAGGTTGGCGGCCAACGAAACGGTTGCGCTCAACGTGTCTTTCCGCATTACCTTCACCACGGACCAGTCCCGTTACCACTATATCGAGAGCTATGCCAGCGTAGCCCGCCGCGATGAAAAGGGGAACCCGACCATGCTTGTAGGGGCTTCGATGGATATTACCCGCCGCAAGGAACTGGAAAACGACCTGGTGGAGGCCAAGACCAAGGCCGAGGAATCCAACCGGCTGAAAAGCGCTTTTCTGGCCAATATGAGCCACGAGATCCGCACCCCGCTCAATGCGATCGTGGGATTCTCCGGCATCCTGACCCAGACGGACGATGAGCACGAAAAACAGGAGTACGCCTCTATTATCGAGAACAACAACCAATTGCTGCTCCAGCTGATCGGGGATATCCTCGATTTGTCCAAGATCGAGGCAGGCGTCCTCGAATTTTCGTCGGCCGGGGTGGAGCTCCACCCGCTGTTGAGCGAAGTGGCGCAGGCCGGGCGGCTGAAACTCCAATCGGATCAGGTAGAAATACTCCTCGATGAACCTTTGGATCCTATCTGCATCCAGACCGATCGCAACCGTGTCATGCAGGTGATCACCAATTTTGTCAACAACGCCCTGAAATTCACCGAATCGGGAAGTGTTCGTTTGGGATACCGGCTGAGGGAAGACGGTATGGTCTATGTGTACGTATCCGATACCGGATGTGGGATACCGCCGGATAAACAGCGGTCGGTATTTGCCCGTTTTGTGAAACTTAACACATTCAAGCAAGGTTCCGGGCTGGGGCTTTCCATCTGCGAGAGCATCATCGATCGTCTGGGCGGAAAGATCGGGGTCGAATCCGAAGAGGGCAAAGGTTCTACGTTCTGGTTTACCCTGCCGTATCGCCCGACAGAAATGCCGATGCCCGAACTCCCGGAAAAAGTCATCGTCCCTAAGCCCGTCGAAAAAGAGGAGCGGATCAAGATATTGGTGGCCGAAGACAATGCGAGCAACTATAAACTGTTCGAATCCGTCCTGAAAAAAGATTACGACCTGATACACGCTTGGAACGGACAGGAAGCGGTCGAAATGTTCAAGGAACATGTCCCCCAGCTTATCCTGATGGACATCAAAATGCCGGTACTGGACGGATACCAGGCTACCGCTGAGATTCGGAAGTTGTCGCAGGAAGTACCTATCATCGCCGTGACGGCCTATGCGTTCGAAGGGGATGAGGTGAACATCATGAACAGCGGCTTCGACGGGTATGCCTCCAAGCCTATCCAGGCACAGGGGTTGCGGGACAAAATCTTGTCCCTGCTGAAAAAACGCCTGATCTTCGTCTGAGTTTTAGAAAGACAATATCCATGTAAAAATCCCGGCTTTTCGGCCGGGATTTTTGTGTCAGAATATTTTGGAGGTTCCCAGCAGGCAGCTCACGTATTGCTCCTCGATACCCAACTCTTCCATCCAGTTGCGCGTGTTTATAGTTTGGAGAATGTGGGTGTTGAACCCTTTCCCGATGTCGTTGTTGTATACCCATGTCGGGGTGGGCCACAGGCAGGCCCGGAACCGAATCGTCTGGTAGAAACTTTTGCGCACTCCGGCCTGCCCATGGTGGGCCATCTGGAGGTAATCGCAGTCGAGCTCTTTCTTCGGCGTATGGGCCAGGAGCTTGTCCCCGCTTTCGATGCCCAGATCGGCCAGGAACAGGACAGAGCGATGTTTGTCCCATACCCGTACGACCATGCTGGAATTGTTGTACACGTTGGTCGTGATCTCCGGGTTGGTCACACCGAGCACTTTCAGGTTCATCCCATCTATTTTCATCGTCAGACCCGGTTCTTTCAGGTCGGTTTCCGGGATACCTAAGCTATCTATCAAATGGTACAGTTTACGGGCATGCGGGGCGCTGCGTTCCAGTTTGTAAAGTTCTTCGGGGAAACGGGATTGCAGGATGGATTCCACGCGGATACCGTTGGGATGCTCCAGAATGTCTATCAGGGCCCCGATATGGTCCGGGTGCGGATGGGTGACGATCCACAGGTCTACTTTCCCGCCCAGGGCCGCGATAAATCCTCTTAAATAGGGGGCCTCCTCGCGGTAGCCGCCGTCCATCACGATCACTTTGCCTTTGTCGGTCTGCATGACGTAGGAATTCCCGATCTTGTCCGATTGTGCGGCCAGTTGCCATAGGGAAAATCCGCCTTTTGCACTGGCGGTGATCGATAGTAATCCGCATACGGCGGCGAACATCCATTTTTTCAGCATGATTTATTTTGTTTATGGTTCCCTTTGTTTTGCGGGCCCGGGATAGCTTTACCTGATAGGTTGTAAAGGGTACAAGATAGGGGAAGCTGTCCAAAATTGCAAGGATACTTCGTACTTATTTTGCCCGGAACCGCCCCCGTGATTATATTTGCCTTGTGAAAATCACTAAGACCAATGCCGCCCGGCTGTTGGATAAAGCCGGGATAGAATATGAGCTGATCCCTTATCAGGTGGACGAGGGCGACCTTTCGGCCGCACACCTGGCCGGACAGCTCGGAGAGGATGTGCGGCAGGTATTCAAGACGCTGGTCCTGCGGGGTGAGCGTACCGGGCTTTTCGTGTGCGTCGTGCCGGGCGATTCGGAAGTGGACCTGAAAAAAGCGGCCCGGGCCGCCGGGGACAAAAAGGCCGACCTGATCCCGATGAAAGAACTGTTGCCCGCTACCGGTTACATCCGGGGCGGATGCTCGCCGATCGGCATGAAAAAACCTTTTCCCACTTTTATTCATGATACCTGTAAAGATTTTTCCCGGATTTATATCAGCGCCGGGATGCGCGGGCTCCAGATAAAAATAGCGCCCGCCGACCTGCTGTCGTATACGGGCGCCACGGTATGTGACCTTACAGCGGATTAATACCCGATCGTAAAACGCTCCCGGTGGTGCTGTGGGTTTTCGGCCTCGTCCACCATCGCTTTGGCATAATCCTTTACGGAGATGCTGCTTTTCCCATCCTTGCCGACGATTAGATGATCTGCCCCCAGCCGGTATTCTCCTGTGCGGGGGCCGGCCGTAAAATTTCCGGCGGGGGAAAAGAATACCCAGTCGAGTTCTTTTTCAGGCTGCAGGTATCGGTAGAATATCTCGGCCAGGCTTTCGACCCCGCCCCGTATCTCTTCGGGCAGGTTTCCGTCCATCACCCGTTTCCCATCGGGTAATAACAGGCTTCCGGCTCCGCCCACAATTTGCAGCCTCTTTATCCCGGCCTTTTTTACGGCGGAAATGATTTTCGGGTAGTTAGTCATCGTATCGCGGTAGATATCCGGATTTTTCCACCCCGGATTGTAGGCCGAGATGACCGTGTCAACCCCTTTCAGGACCTCGGCCAAAGCGGCCTCGCTGGTTACGTCCAGTTCTTTTTTCTCGAGGGTCGGGCTTTCGACGGCGATACTGGCCGTATTGCGGGTGATAGCCACCACGGGAACTCCCCGTCCGACGATCTCTTCCAGGATGGCACCGCCCACGAATCCGGTAGCGCCGATCAAGGCTAATTTCTGGGTTTTCATAGGGTTATGTTCTTTTCGGGTTTGTGTGTCCGTTCAAAAAATTCCGGAGCGTTGTCTTTCGAGCAGTATTTTCTGGAGTAATTCCGGGTAGTCGGTGGTAATGAAATCCATGCCCAGGTCGAGCATTTGGTTCATTAGTTCCTCGGTGTTCACCGTCCAGACATTGACATTCAGTCCCAGGTCATGGCAATCCTGCACCCAATTCGGGTTTTTCTGGAACTGGGAATAGTGGAAGTCCACCCCGGTGTAGCCCCGCTGTTTTACTTGTTCCGGGGTCATTTTGTTGCTCAGATAGGCGATCTCGGCTTTCGGGGCGATCTTCACGATCTCGTCGCAGATGGTCGGCATGAAAGAAATGTAGTACACCCGGTCGGCCAGTCCCATCTGGTTGACCATAGCCACGATGTCGCGGGTGGCTTTTATCATTTTTTCGTCCGTGGAATGCTCCTTTATTTCCAGCACGAGCAGGGCGTTCTGACACTTTTTCAATGCTTTCAGGTATTCCTTGAGGGTGGGGACCTTTTCACCGTTCGACAGCTTGATATCTTTGATATCCTTGTACTTCGCATTTTCGATCAGGATCTTGTCCGGACCTACATGCGGGTCGTGGTTCACCACCAGCACGCCGTCTTTGGTTTGCAATACATCGCATTCCGACCCGAAGCATTTGATCTGGTCTGCCTTCTGGAGGGAGGCGATGCTGTTCTGTGCGGCGCCGTCCGCCCGCCAGTAACCCCGGTGGGCTACTACTTTGGCTTGGGAGTAAACCGTTGCCGAAATGAGTGCGAGGACCGCCAGGGCGAAAAATCTTGTAGCTTTCATTATCATGAAGTTTTTGTTTGCATATCAGAGAAAGAATCGGGCCGTAAACCGGATCCGATCATTTTTTGAAATCTGTTTTACCCTCCGGGGTAAAACAACAGTCCAACGGAATGTCTTCCGGGGTCGTATCGGATATCGGCTGTTCTTCCGGCGGAAAAAAAGACAGGCCCGCTTTTACGGCATCCGGGCGGCATTGCCGCAGAAAACGGTCGTAAAATCCCCGACCATACCCAACCCGGTGTCCTGCGCGGTCGTAAGCCAGTAGGGGGATGACGATCAGGTCGATTTCTTGTGGGGCGATGGGCCGTAAACCGGTCGTATCGGCCGGTTCCGGGATTCCGAAAGAATTCTCGGCCAACAGGCCCGTATCCCCCAGAGCATAGCAGGACATCGTCCCCTTTTCGAAGTCGGAAACGGATACCACGGCTGTTTTCCCTTGGGAAAAGATCGTATCCAACAGCGGATAGGTATCGATCTCGTGCAGCCTGCGGATAGGCAGGAACACATGGATGTTTTGTGCGACGGCGAACTCAGGCGACTCCATTGCCGTCCGGCAGGCCGCGAGCGAAAGGGCCTCCGCTTTGGCGGGCGGTATATTGGCCCGCAGTTCCCGGTAGGCTTTCCGGAGTTCTTTTTTGGAGGCCATGGCCGTTATTTCTTCAGGTATTTATCCAGCCATCCGAAGAATTCCGCCTGCCATACCAGGCTGTCCTGTGGACGGAGTATCCAGTGGCATTCGTCGGGGAAAAGCACCATACGTGCCTCTATTCCCCGCAGCCGTGCGGCCTGGAAAGCCTGCATGGATTGGTTGGTCGGTACGCGAAAATCCTGTTCGCCCTGCATGATCAGAATCGGGGTATCCCATTTGTCCACGTAGGACGAAGGGGAGAATTCGTTGTACGAAGGGTTGCTCCGGTCCTGCCAATAGGGGCCGCCGAGGTCTTTGTTGGCAAAAAATACCTCTTCGGTCGTGCCGTACCAGCTCTTCATGTCGAACGTTCCGCAATGGGCGATGAAAGTCTTGAAACGGCCTTCGTGCTTGCCGGCCAGCATATACACGGAATAGCCGCCGTACGAGGCGCCGACTGCACCCAGGCGCTCTTTATCTATGTAAGGTTCGCGGGCTACGTCGTCGATAGCCGTCAACAGGTCGGTAATGGCCTGTCCGCCCCATTGTCCGGAGATCTCTTCGTTCCATTTCACGCCGAATCCCGGGAGGCCCCGGCGGTTGGGGATGACTACCACATAGCCCTTTGCCGCCATCAACTGGTAGTTCCAGCGGAAAGAATACGAGGGGGTAAGGGGTGTCTGAGGGCCGCCCCCGCAGAAGAGCAGGGCCGGGTATTTTTTGGACGCGTCAAAATCCGGCGGGAGTATGACCCAGGTAAGCATGTGTTTCCCGTCGGTCGTGTTCACCCAGCGCTCTTTGATTTCGGAGGGTTTGATGTCTTTGAATATCGCCCCGTTCACATCGGTCAGGTACCGGTATGTGCCTTTTTTCAGGTCGTAGGAGACGATCTCGTTGGGGTGGTTGAAATCGTAGCGTTCGGCGATGATGTTCTTGCCGGTGAGCAGGAATGTGCCCACGCAGGCTTTGCCTTTTGTCAGCTGGGCGATGCAGGCGTTGGGCGATATTTCGTTCAGGCTCTTGGGCATCCGGAATTCGAACAACTGTTCCACCGCATTGAATGCGGTACGGAACACGATCGCTGCGCCCGTTTTTTCCCAGGCGAACTCTTCGACGGTCTCATCCCAGCGGTCGGTCAGGTTATACGTCTTCCCGGTGGCCCATTCGTAGAGCTTGATATCGTTCTTGTCCGCTTCGTACCCGTCTTCGTCCATCGAAAGCCAAGCGATAAAACGTCCGTCCGGGCTCCATGCCGGGCAGGTGTCGTATCCGTTGTTGCCTTTGGTAAGGTTTTCGGTTTTTTTCGAGACCACGTCGTAGATGTATATGTCCGCGTCGGTCGAAATGGCGGCCTGGGTTCCCTGTTTTTTCTTGCAGGTGTAGGCTATTTTCATCCCGTCCGGACTCCAGGCGAGTTGCTCGGCCCCGCCGAAAGGCGTCAGGGGGCTGTCATAAGGCTCTCCCTCCATGATATCCGTTCCTGTGCCAGATACTTCCGTGCCGTTGAACGGGGCATAGAACACATGCGAGACCATATCGTCTTCCCAGTTGTTCCAATGGCGGTACATAAGGTCGTCGATGATACGCACGTTGGCTTTGGGCAGTTCCGGGTAGAGTTCGGCCGGGGTCTGACGGAATTTTACGTCCCGGGTGAAAAGTACCGCATCCCCTTTGGGAGAGAATTTGACGTTGGCGATGCCGCCTTCGATGTTGCTGGCCTGCCGTTTGTCTGTGCCCGTGGCGGTCATGGTCCAAAGCTGGCCTTCCTGCATATAGGCGATACGCCCGCCGGGGGTAATGCCGATGGCCTGGGCGCTCGTTTGCCCGTCGGTAAGCTGCCGGGAGGCGCCTGAAAAGTTGCAGGCAAAGATATGGGTGGTACCCTTGTCGGCATGGGTATCGTAGGTGGTTACGTTGTACAGGACGGTAGAGCCGTCCGCACTCACCCCGGCGAGGTTTACCCGTCCGAGTTGCCAGAGTGTTTCCGGGGTCATTACCCCGGTCTGTGCCTGAGAAACTGTTGTCATCGTGAAAAATAGAAGGAAAATAAAAACTCGCCTGATAATCATGTCGTGCGGTTGTTTTGGTTGATTTCTGATGTATCCAAAAGTATGAAATAATATGCGGAAGTCAAAAAAGAGAATGAAAAACAAGGATATTTCGTTAAATTGCGATACATTTGACCCACCGGCATCGTTCCGGAGCCGGTTTGCGGGCGGTAAATTCGTATCTTTGCCTCCGTCCGGTTCGTGATCACCGAAAAAAATATGCGCAAGTCCATTATCCTGTTTACCGAAAGCGTGAAGTTCGCCTGGGATGCCCTGGTAAAGAACAAACTCCGCACCCTTTTGTCGTTGTTGGGTATCAGCATCGGAATCTTCTGCATCATTACCGTATTGGCAGCCGTCGATTCGCTCAAGAAGAATGTGGACGACGACTTGGCCTCTATGGGTGCCGAAGTGGTGTACATCGACAAATGGCCCTGGGGTATGGTGATGGATGCACAGTGGTGGGATATCCGCAAGCGTCCGTACCCTACGCCTGCCGAAGCGGCCTCCCTGCGCCGGCAGATGCCCGAGATCGCCGATAGGATCGCGTTTTACCTCCAGGGATACGGGCAAATAAAGATCAACAACGAAAACATCAACGACTTCCAGCTGCTGGCCGTATCGCACGAATACGAGAATATCGAGCCGATGAAGGTCACGCAGGGACGCTATTTTTCGCCGGTAGAAAGCGCGGCGGGGACTCCCGTAGCGGTGGTGGGATACGATATCTATACTAACAGTTTCGGTTCCGACGAGGAAGCTATCGGCAAGACCATTATGTACCGGGGGCAAAAACTCCGCATCATCGGCACGCTGGAAAAAGAAGGGGAGCAAACTTTCGGTATGGCCAAGGATAACCGGGTATTCGTCCCGATCAACTTCTACCGGAAATACAATATGATCACCGATCGTTCGGGCGGGAATGTGATCGTCAATCCTTCGGACGCCCAAAAAGCCAATATGAACGAGTTCCTGAGCGAATTGCGCGGACATGTGCGTTCCATCCGCCGTCTGGCGCCCGATGCCAAGGACAATTTCGAGCTCAATGTGCCCTCCGTCATCGCCAATACGTTCGCTCCGCTTTATTCCATGCTGAACCTGGCCGGGTTTATCATTGGCGGTTTTTCTATGCTTGTGGGCGGTTTCGGAATCGCGAACATCATGTTCGTCAGCGTGCGGGAACGTACCAACCAGATCGGTATCCAGAAGGCGCTCGGGGCCAAGAACAGTTTTATCCTCCTCCAGTTCGTTTTCGAGGCGATATTCCTTTCGCTGATCGGCGGCCTTTTCGGGATCCTGATGGTTTGGGGGGCGATGGCCGCGGCGGAAAGCCTGTCGGGTATGACCTTCTACCTGTCGCTGACCAATATCAACATAGGGATCATTATTTCTGCGGTGATCGGCCTTTTGGCCGGTATTATGCCTGCCTATATGGGTGCCCGGATGGATCCGGTGGATGCGATCCGCTCCGGCCAATAATGCACAACAGTACAATTTTTCTTTTCGATGGGAAGTAAGCACAAATTAAAGCGTTTCCAGGAGAACGCTACCTTCTCCCGCCTTTTCCAGCCTTCCCGGCAGGAAGTGTTGGAGGGACGTTTTGCCTTGCGGGGGCAGTGGAATAAAGAATTCTTTGAGAACGACCATCCGATTGTGCTCGAACTGGGTTGTGGCAAGGGAGAATATACGATAGGCCTGGCCGAACGCTATCCGGAGAAAAACTTTATCGGGATCGATATCAAAGGCGCCCGCCTGTGGCGGGGAGCCAAGACGGCTACCGAGGGTGAAATGCCCAATGTGGCCTTCCTGCGCACCCAGATAGAACTGATTGATCGTTGTTTCGCGCCCGGGGAGGTAGATGAAATATGGATCACATTTCCGGACCCGCAAACCAAATACCGGCGGACCAAACACCGCCTGACAGGGGAGGGATTTTTGGAGAAATACGCGGGTATCCTGAAATCGGACGGCATTCTTCACTTAAAGACCGATTCCGCCTTTTTGCATGGGTATACGCTGGGATTGCTCCACGGGAAAGGGCACGAAGTGCTTTATGCCCAGCACGATCTCTACCGGGACGATTGCGCGCCGGAAGAGCTGAAAACCATCCAGACTTTCTACGAAAAAAAATATTTGGAAACAGGTACTCCGATCACGTATATCCGGTTCCGCCTGCGCCGTTAGTTTCTACAAAAGCCCCCGCTCGGCCATGCTGGTGAATTCTGCGCCGGCAATGACCAGATGATCTGTCAACCGGAAACCCAGCAAAGCACAGGAATTCCGGATCGCTTGGGTGATGCGGATGTCTTCCTGCGATATCGAAAGCGAGCCCGAGGGGTGGTTGTGGCACAGGATGATAGAGTCTGTGCCGAGCCCGTAAGCCCTGCGGAATATCATCCGCTGGTCGACCGTCGCCCCGCTCAGTCCCCCCTGGCTTACCTTTTGTTTGGAAAGCAATTTTCCCGACGCGGCCAGGTGTAATACCCAGAATTCTTCATGGTTCAGATGGGCTATTTCGGCCCGAATGGCATCAAAAATATCTTCCGGGCATTTGATCAGCGGAGCAGCAGCCGATTCCCGCACCGCTCGGCGGGCAATCTCGAAACAGGCGGCTATTTCCACGGCGGTGGCCTGTCCTACTCCTTTGACGGTGCAAAGTTCGGTGGGGATCATTCCGGCCAGCCGGGACAGGCTGCCGGATGCATATTCCAATAGGCCGGCCGCTATCTGACGGGCAGAGAGGCCGCTGGTGCCGGAGCCGATCACGATGGTCAGGAGTTCTTCGTCCGACAGGCTTTCAGGGCCGCTGAAGGCCAATTTTTCGCGGGGTTTCATAGGAAGAGTTTCAATATCCGTAAAGGTAAGTATAAGTCGGAAAAAGGCTGTTGTTTTTTTGTGGTAAAAATCAGAAGACGTCGATTCTTCCTGTAAATAATCTTTACGGTGAATTAAAAATATCTTACCTTTGCACGGTAAATGCCTCCGTAGTTCAACGGATAGAATGATGGTTTCCGGTACCATTGATGAAGGTTCGATTCCTTCCGGGGGTACAAATGCCGGGATATCCGGCACAGCAAGTCCCGCAGGGAACCCTCCTGGGACCTTTTTGCCGGTTTTTCCTGTCCGGGACAGACCTCCGGCGATGCTGGTCTACGACCAAAGAGGCGATGCCTCCAATCTCTGCAAATCATGAGTGAGAAAAATTACAAGGTAGCAGTCGTAGGCGGGGGCAGTTGGGCCACGGCCATAGTCAAGATGCTTTGTGAGAATATGGACTGTGTCGGCTGGTATATCCGGTCCGAGGAGACCGTAGAATACATCCGCAGAGAACGCCATAACCCTACCTACCTTTCCGCTGTCGAGCTCGATACATCCAAACTATATCTGAGCAGCAATATCAACGAGATCGTTGAGAATGCGTACACGATCATCTTTGCCATTCCGTCCGCTTTTTTTTCCAAGGAGATCCGGGGGATGAAGGTGTCGATGAAAGGAAAAGTTCTGTTTTCAGCGATAAAAGGCCTGCTCCCCGAGAAAAATATCGTGATGGGCCAATACCTGTCCAAGCGCTTTAAAGTAGCACCCGGCCGGATCGGGGCGATAACAGGTCCGTGCCATGCCGAAGAAGTGGCGATGGAGCATCTTTCCTACCTTACCGTCGCCTGCCAGAACCAGCCTATCGCCGAGAATATGGCTTCGTACCTCAACGGCCCCTATATCCGGTGCAAACTGTCCCGCGACGTGGTCGGGGTCGAATACGCCGCTGTGCTGAAAAATATCTATGCCGTGGCTGCCGGTATTGCGCATGGATTGAATTACGGAGACAATTTCCAGGCCGTGCTGATGTCCAATTCTATCCGCGAGATGGACCGCTTTATGGATGCGATCTACCCGATGGAAGGGCGCAACATTATGGACTCGGCCTATCTGGGCGACCTGTTGGTAACGGGCTACAGCTATTTCAGCCGCAACCGGATGTTCGGTACGATGATAGGGAAAGGGTATACGGTCAAATCGGCCATGCTCGAAATGAACATGGTGGCCGAAGGTTATTATGCTACCTATGGGGTATCCCAACTGATAAAACAATACGACATCCACATGCCGATCGTGGAAGCGGTCTACAGTATCCTTTACGAAGGAAAAGACCGCCGCGATAAATTTAAAAAACTGACTGAGTTCCTCGACTGATCGAAATGAAGGAAGAAATAGATATGAGCAGGGTCATTCTGGTAGACGGGGACGACCGCGAGATCGGCACGGCTGAAAAAATGGAAGCCCACCTGGACGGAGGTCATCTGCACCGCGCATTTTCCGTGATCGTCTTTTCCCCCAAAGGGGAGATCATGCTGCAGAAACGTGCCGCCACCAAATACCATTCGCAGAGTCAGTGGACCAATACCTGCTGTTCGCACCCGGCTCCCGGGGAAAGCACAGAAGCTGCCGCACACCGCCGTCTGAAAGAAGAAATGGGATTCGATGTGCCCCTGCGGGAGATATTTTCTTTCGTCTATAAAGCCTCGCTCGATACCGGGCTTACCGAGCACGAATACGACCACGTGTTCGTCGGGGAATTTTCAGGCACTCCCGCCTGCGATCCGCACGAAGTGGAAGAATGGGCCTGGGTATCGCCGGAAGAACTGCGTGCCGATATAGAGTGCCACCCGGAGAAATACTCCGAGTGGTTCAAGATCATCATCGGGCAGTATTTCGATCATATCTCTTCTTCGGAAGGGCTGTAAAATATCCTTTCCCGGGGTTTTATCCCCGGCAATCCTGTTTTTTTACGATGCAAACGATTACCGACATACGTCTGTCCGCCCAGCAGCTCTCGGCTCCGGATTTCGACCGGCCGGCAGACCTGGTGGATTGGATGGGGGCTCTTCAGGCGCAGGATTATGCCATGTCCAAATGGGCGGTAGGCATTCGCCTGAAGTCCCCTTCTGTCCGGGCGGTGGAAGATGCGCTGGCGCGGGGAGAGATCGTGCGGACACATGTCCTGCGTCCCACGTGGCACGTAGTATCCGCCCGGGACGTGCGCTGGATGCTGGAACTCACTTCGCCGCGGATCGTACAGGCCGTCAATTCGTACTCTAAAGGACGCGGACTGGATGAAAAGCATTTTTCCGCATCGAGGGATGCCCTCGAAAGAATATTGGAAGGGCGCCGGCACCTCACCCGGGAGGAGATCGCGGCAGAGTTTGCGAAGAGGGGTCTCCCTTCGGAAAAGACCCAAATGACCTGCCTGATGATGCGCGCCGAAGTGGAAGGTGTGGTTTGCTGCGGGCTGGACAAGGGAAGGGAGCGGACTTATGCGCTGCTCGAAGAACGGATTCCCGCAGCTCCGCGCCTCGAAAGAGACGAAGCCCTCTCTACGTTGGCGACAAAGTATTTCCGGAGCCATTCCCCGGCCACGATGGAAGATTTCGTATGGTGGTCGGGATTGCCCGTGACACAGGCCCGGCAGGCGGTGGCGTCGATCGCGGCGGATTTGGCCGAAGAAAAGACCGAATACGGGAAAATGCTCGTACACCGGTCCTGCACAGTTAAACCGGGCTGCGACGAGATACTTCACTTGCTCCCGGCCTATGACGAATACCTAATCAGCTACAAAGACCGTACAGCGGTGCTGCCCCGGGAATATTATCCCAAGGCATTTACCAATTTCGGAGTGTTTTTCCCCGTTATTCTGCATAAAGGACATATCGTGGGCAACTGGAACCGCTTGACCAAAGGTAGAACGCTGCTGGAAACATCCTTTTTCCGGCCTTCCCTGCGGGCGACTAAAAAACGGCTCGTCGGGGCGGAATCCCGCTACCGGGATTTTCTCGCGGCAAAATAAACAGCGAGGGCGCCTTTTAAAGGCGCCCTCGCTGTTTTAATAGACAAAAGGAGCGTTTCCTAAAAATCCACTTCTTTCTCGATGCGTTTCAGTTTTTCGTCCAGCGCCTGGGAAACCTTATCGTATTCCTGCTCTCCGGCGAAGGGAGCATTCACGCTGAAATAGAACTTGATCTTCGGCTCCGTGCCGGAAGGACGGGCGGCCACTTTCGTACCGTCGGCCGTATAGTAGATCAGCACGTCCGACTGAGGGATGTGGATGGGTTTTTCCCGGCCTGTTACCAGGTCTTTCGATACGGAGGTCTTGTAGTCGTCGATACGCACGACCGGCGAGCCGTCGAGGGTCTTTAGCGGGTTGTTGCGCAGGGTGTCCATCATGGCTTTGATCTGCTGAGCGCCGGATACGCCTTCGCGTACGATGTTCACCAGGCTCTCGCGGTACATGCCGGTTTTTTCGTAGATCTTCAGCAGTTCCTTGAAGAAGGAAGAACCTTTGGCTTTCGCCACGGCTGCCACTTCCGACGCCAGGATGGTGGTGGTAATGGAGTCCTTGTCGCGCACGAAATCGCCGACCATAAAGCCGAAACTCTCCTCGCCGCCGCCGACGAATTCCTGTTTGCCTTCGGCCCGGCGGATCATATCGGCGATCCATTTGAAACCGGTAAGCCCGGCCTTGCATTCCACGCCGTACAGTTCGGCGATCTTGTAGAAGATATCGGAGGTGACGATGGTCGAGCCGATGAACTGTTTTCCGTTCAGTTTGCCCTGTTTGCGCCAGCGTTCGAGCAGATAGGCAGCCAATACGGTATTGGTCTGGTTGCCGTTGAGCAGTTCGAGTTCGCCCTTGAGGTTCCGTACGGCGATGCCGATGCGGTCGGCATCCGGATCGGTCCCTACTACCATATCGGCGTTCTCGCGGATGGCCAGGTCGGTCGCCATTTTCAGCGCTTTAGGGTCTTCGGGATTCGGGGATTTGACGGTCGGGAAGTCGCCCGAGGGCACCATCTGTTCCGTCACGGTGATCACGTTTTTAAATCCGGCCAGTTCCAGGGCCGGGATCATCGCCTTGAACGAAGTGCCGTGTATCGGGGTGTAGACCAGTTTGAAGTCGTCCCGGCCGGTCGTGTCGTAGCTGCCATGTTTGACGGCCGCTTCCACGAAAGCGCGGTCTACTTTTTCGCCGATCGTTTCGATCAGTTTCTCGTTCGGGGTAAATTTGATGTCCTCTACACGAACTTTGGCCACCTGGTCGATAATGCCCTTGTCATGCGGCGGCACGACCTGCGAACCGTCGTCCCAGTAGGCTTTGTAGCCGTTGTATTTGGGCGGGTTGTGCGAGGCGGTGATGATGATACCGCTTTTGGCGTGCAAAAAGCGGATGGCAAAGGATATTTCCGGCGTCGGGCGGAACCCGTCGAACAGGAAAGCCTTGATGCCGTTGGCCGAAAGGACTTCGGCACACATCCGGGAGAATACATCCGAGTTGTGGCGCACGTCGCATCCGATGACTACCGATATCTCTTCTCCGGGGAACTGTTGCTTCAGGTAGTCGGCCAGACCTTGTGTAGCGGCGCCGATGGTGTATTTGTTCATCCGGTTGGTGCCTACGCCCATGATACCGCGCATGCCGCCGGTGCCGAATTCGAGGTCTTTGTAGAAAGCATCCACCAATTCTTCGGAATTCTCGTCTATCATCCGCTGCACTTCCCGGCGGGTCTGCTCGTCATATTTGTCCGAGAGCCACTGCTTGGCCCTTTCGAGGGACAGTTCTTTCAGGTCCATATTCTTTGGGTTTTTATGACAGGGCCCCAAGGCCCATTCCGTTTATTGTTCTGTGTCGTTTTTCTTGGGTGAGCCGGTGGTACGGTCCAGATAAAAATCCGGCATATGGCTCCGGCTTTTTACGATCATCTCCCCGACAAATCCCGCCATGAAGAATTGAACGCCCAGGATCATCATGGTCAGGGTGATGTAGAACCAGGGGCTGTCGGTCACCAGGATGGCTTTTTGCCCGTGATACAAGGCCCACAATTTGGCCCCCCCGATATATCCTGCGCTCAAAAAGCCGATGACGAACATAAAAAATCCTACCGTTCCGAAGAAATGCATGGGTCGGCGTCCGAAACGTTTGAGCACCACCATCGATACCATGTCGAGGAATCCGTTGATAAAGCGGGAAATGCCGAATTTGGTGTGTCCGTATTTACGGGCCTGATGATGGACCACCTTTTCGCCGATGCGGGAAAATCCCGCCGCTTGTGCCAACATGGGGATGTTGCGGTGCATCTCGCCATAGATATCGATAGATTTAACCACCTCCTTGCGGTATGCTTTCAGCCCGCAGTTGAAATCGTGCAGGGAGAGCCCCGATGCTTTACGCGCGGCCCAGTTGTACAGTTTGGTGGGCAGGGTCTTGGAAAGCGGGTCGTAACGCCTTTTTTTCCATCCTGATACCAGGTCGTACCCCTCTTCGGTGATCATGCGGTACATCGGGGGAAGCTCGTCCGGCGAATCCTGCAGGTCGGCGTCCATCGTGAATACTACATCTCCTTCGGCTGCCTGGAATCCCGCCCGCAGGGCGATGGATTTGCCCTGGTTGCCGCGCAGTTTGATCCCCCGTACGGCCGGGTCGTTTGCGGATAATTCCTCGATCACTTTCCATGAACCGTCGGTCGATCCGTCGTCCACATAGATCGCCTCGTAGGAAAATCCGTTGTCGGCCATTACGCGGCGTATCCACTCGTTCAGTTCGCGCAGCGATTCCTCTTCATTGTAAAGCGGTATGACAATGGATATCTCCATAAGTCTCTCTCTTTTTTTCCTTTCTGCCGGATAAATTACAGTGTCCCGTTATTTTCGGCCGGCGGTTGCGGTTCCCGTTTGAGCGACGAGGAGTAGATAGCTCCGAATATCGCTCCTACGATCAAATGTCCGATCATATAGAAAATAGCCGTCACGTACGGTACGACGCCGATCACACTGCGGATCATGGAATCCGAGATGTCCATCCCGGCGTTGTCGTATGTTTCGCGCAACAGTTCGAACATTTCCTGCGAGTCCTTCGATGCGGCTATCTGTACCTGAAAGCCCGAATACAGGGCGGCGATAATGCCGATGTATACGAACAGCAAAAATGTAAGCTTAAAGCCTTCCCCGGAGGTGAGTATCCCGCCGTTGAACTGGTCGCGGTACCTGCGCACGAAATACATCGTCAGCATGACCAAGGCGATGATCCGCACGATCCAGATGACCGACCCGAGTCCCGGAACATATGCCAGCAGGGAGATCAGGGCCAGGATAAACCCGGTGGTAATGCCGTAATAAAACGCGTATTTGCCTAAGGACATTTTGTTTTCCATGTTCGGAGATAATTGACGGGATTAAGCGATTGCGCTGGGGTCTTTTTTGGAAAAAATAGCCCCCAGGATCGAGCCGAGAATCGACCAGATGACCAAAGATCCTACGATGCCTATGGTAAAGTTCAGGATGGAGAAGTGCATACTCTTTTCCGCATTGGCGCGCATGGTTGCTTCCAGTTCATCGTTCATAACCATGCCCATTTTCTGGACAGCCTCTTTGGAGTATTCCATCACCTCGTTGATATAATCAGGATTGATGAGGTTAAAATACAAAAGGTTGAAGAAGTAGCTGATGACCGAGCATACCACGCCGGCTACCAGTACTACCAAAAGTCCCTGTGCGAAGGCCATGAACCCTCCGTTGGCTTTGCGGAACTGCAAAAGCCCGTATATCATTACAGCGATAAGCAGGATGTAACTTATGCCTTGGAAAGTCCATCCTATCATCGTTATGTTCAGAATGAATGCAATAAGGACGGTTACTATAGCTACGGCCGCGGCGATAAGGCCAGTTTTGAGGCCTTGGGAGAAAACTAAGTTCTTTTCCATGTGTTTAGAAAGTTTTTGTTGTGTTCGGTTAATTGTATAGCCCCTACGCCGGGCTTCGCAGATGCCCGATATGTGCCGGGCACTATTTTTTCGACGTAATGGGACAATGTTTGTTTCTACAAATATAAGTAATGTTGCGATAAATGTTATTATGTGCTTGTTATTTTTGTTCTTTAGGCGGTATTTGCCTATTTTCGTAGGTATGGAAAGCAATAGCGGGACACCGCGGAATAAACCGAACGGCCAGCAGGATGCTCCTGATATAAAAAAGGAGCTCAAGCGCATTTTCAACGTGAAAGTGCGGAACAACCGTTCGGTATTCGTCTTTTTGGTCATATTCGTCATCATTTTGGCCATTTGGTTTCTCAAGCAGGTGGAGAGCGGGTATGTCATGTCAGCGACGATATCGCCGGTATATGTGAATGCCCCGGCAGGCTACACCTCCGAGGACCTTTCCCGGCAAAAGATCAAAATAGCCGTGCAGATGAACGGCTTCAATATGCTCAGTTATGCGGTCGGGACCCGGGACCTGGAGGTCGACCTGAACAAAGTCGTCCGCGAATCCCATGGGCGTCACTATTGGATACCCGCCCGACATCCCGAACTGGTAGCCCAGGCTATACTTCCTTCCGACCAGATCAAAGATATCGTGGCCGATACGATATTTCTCAATATGGGCGACGAGGTTTCCAAGATTGTCCCGGTGGAAGTGTCGAAGATCAGCACCACGTTCCGGCCCGGTTACGGGGCTTTCGATCCGGTTATGATCAGCCCGGTGCGGGTAAAAATATTCGGCACGCCCGAAGAGGTGGGTCAGATAGACCGCATTACCCTGCCGGAATTGTCGTACCGCAACCTTTCGGCACCATTCACCGATTCGGTCAGGCTTACCCTTCCGGCCTCTCTTCAGAAAGTGAGGGTCGAGCCGTCCCGTGTGGCCGTTTCTCTGACCGTAAAACCCTATACCGAAGGGGAGATGCAGGTCAGCGTACGGGCGGTGAATGTGCCGTCAGGTTACTCGGTCAAGTTTTTCCCGGCCAAAGTATCCCTGCGATACCGGGTAGCTGTAGAAGATTATGCCCGAGTGGGAGAAAAGGATTTCCGGGTTACGGTCGATATGAGCCATACGGATCCCGACACCCGTTTTGTCTACCCGAAGATCACGGCCTCGCCCCTTTTTGTGGGTAAAATGACCCTCGTCCCGGAAAAAGTGCAGTACATATACCGGAAACGCTAATCCGCCCCGAATGAAAGGAACAATATATACCGTAGGGCTTACCGGAGGTATCGGCTCCGGCAAAAGCACATTGGCCGCCATGTTTGAAAAACGGGGAGCGGCTGTTTTTTATGCCGATCCGCGCGCCAAAGAGCTGATGAACACCGACCATATCCTGGTGGAGAATATCAAAAACCTGCTGGGCGAGCAGGCGTATGTCCACGGACAGCTCGACCGCCGGTATGTGGCCGAAAAGGTTTTTTTGGATGCGGTGCTGTTGGACAGGCTCAACGCGATCGTCCATCCGGCCACTTATATGGATTTCGAGCATTGGCGCCTGTGCGTGCAGGCTCCGTACGTAATTCTGGAATCAGCTATTCTTTTCGAATCCGGAGGGGACAAACGGTGTGATGTCACCGTAGCAGTGTGTATTCCCGAGAATATCCGGATTGGGCGGGTTGCCGAAAGAGACGGAGTGTCCGAAGGGGGTGTCCGGGCCCGGATGGAGCGCCAGATGACCGACGAGCAGCGGGCCGCGCTGGCCGACATCGTCATTTCGCCGGTCGATTTTGAGGAAAAGGAACGGGAAGCGGATCGGTTGGACGCTTTTTTCAGGAATGCCGCTGCGAAAGGGTAGCTCTATAGACAAACAAAAAACCCGGACTGGTAAGTCCGGGTTTTTTGTTTTGTAAGGCGCGTTTTTTCCGTAGAAAAGGAATTATTTGATACCGTATTTCTTGCGGAATTTGTCCACACGTCCTGCCGTATCTACCAGTTTCACCTTTCCGGTGTAGAAAGGGTGGGAGTAGGAGGAGATTTCAAGCTTGATCAGCGGATAAGTCACCCCGTCTATTTCCACCGTATCTTTGGTGTCGGCCGTGGAATGCGTGATGAACGTTTCACCGTTGGACATATCGCGGAATGCGCAAAGTCTGTAATTTTCAGGATGAATACCTTTTTTCATTTTATCTCAGTATCTTCTTTTTATTCTTCTGTTTTATGCTCTTTGGAAGATTGGTCGGATCTTTCTTCAGAGTCTGGAACCTCCCGGGAGGTGGAAATCCCAAGAGGCCGCAAAGTTATAAATAGTTCTGCTGAAAACAAATAAAAAACGGAATTTCTTGCAAAAACGGGATTAAATAAATAAACTTTGCCTGTTCGGATGCTTTGAAACGTATTTTTTATGGAAAAAGAACCACACCGCCGCCACATATACCTCGATAATGCGGCTACCACCCGCCCCTTGCCCGAGGTGATACTTACGATGGGTCAGGTAATGTACGACACGTTTGCCAACCCTTCGTCCGCGCACCATGACGGACACGAGGCCAAAGCGATGGTCGAACGAGCCCGCCGGGAGATCGCACAGACACTCGGGGCGCACCATTCGCAGATCATTTTTACTTCGGGGGGTACTGAGAGCGACAATACAGTTCTGCAAGGTGTACGTGCGGCCGGGATACGCCGTATCCTCTCGTGCCGCGCCGAACATCATGCGGTGACTTCCACCTTACAGGCTATCGAACAAGATAATGCCCGTTTTACGCCGGGCAACCGGGTTGAGATAATGTATGTGGGCCTCGACCGGGAAGGACGTCTGTCCCTGCCGGAACTCGAAAGTCTGCTGGCCGCTTCGGATGCGCCTACGCTGGTCTCCCTGATGCATGCCAACAACGAAACCGGCAACCTGCACGATATCCGTGCCATCGGAGAACTTTGCCACCGGTATAGCGCGCTTTATCATACGGATGCCGTGCAAACGGCGGGGCGTGTACCGATCGATTTGTCCACCCTTCCGGTGGATTTCCTGTCGGCGTCGGCCCATAAATTCCACGGGCCAAAGGGCGTGGGATTTTTGTACATAAAACAAACCGGAAGCCTTCCGGCTTTTTTGCATGGAGGCCAGCAGGAGCGCGGGATGCGTTCCGGTACGGAAAACGTGGCCGGTATCGCAGGCATGGCGTGTGCCCTGCGCATCTGTGCGGAGCGGGCGGAAGAGGATGCGACCTATGTCCTCGGGCTGAAAGAACGACTCGTCCGGGGGCTGGAAGCAGCTGTACCGGACATTCGATTCAACGGGCTGTGCCGGGAAAAAGAGGGATGCCTGCCGGGGATTGTGAACGTGACTTTGCCCGTGCGGAAAGATCCGTCCATCGTTCTGCTGGCCTTGGATATGGAGGGAGTGGAAGTTTCGGCCGGGAGTGCCTGCATGGCCGGAGTGCCGGAGCCCTCTGCCGTGTTGGGGGCAATGTATAAAGACGGCGATGACATGATCGGATGTCCTTCGGTGCGCATATCGATAGGACGATTCAATACTCCGGAGGAAATCGATGCGGCCGTGGATGCGCTCCGGAAAATAAGCTAAATTTGAACTATTATAACATAAAAGAAAGCGCGCCCATTCCTGTCTCTTATACACATCTGACGCTGCCGACGATACTCCTTGTGTAGA
>OWIO01000256.1_pt1 | contig 49333 bp, 37 predicted proteins | sample 1733011 | NCBI WGS metagenome assembly OWIO01 (sample SAMN05065779, study PRJEB22554) | human gut metagenome | biome: ENVO:2100002; feature: ENVO:00000062; material: ENVO:00002003 | host: Homo sapiens | place: USA | reverse complement strand
AGATGACGTCGAGTCTCGTGGGCTCGGAGATGTGTATAAGAGACAGGCATCATCCCGTACAGGAAAGCTTCCGGGCGGGGAGGGCAGCAAGTAATGAACACATCCACGGGAACTACTTTATCGATACCCTCGACAATATGGTAGGAACCCTTGAAAGGTCCGCCCGAAATGGTGCATCCGCCTACGGCGATCACGTATTTGGGGCTGGCCAACTGGTCATACAGACGGCGGAACACCGGGGCCATTTTCGGCACGATCGTTCCGGCCACCACCATCATATCCGCCTGACGTGGACTGGCACGGGCGACCTCGAAGCCGAAACGCGCCATGTCGTGGCGGGCTGCTCCGACAGCCATGAACTCGATACCGCAGCAGCTGGTAGCGAACGTAAGGGGCCACAGCGAGTTGGAGCGTCCCCAGTTGATCACATCGTCGGCCACGCCTACGAAAATGTTGGCTTTGCCGTCTTTGTTTATCTCCTTTACGAGCTCCTCGAGGCTTTCATTGTCTTTGAAATCCTCGTATTTCATCGATTTGATCTTTATTTCCATTGTAAAGCTCCTTTTCTCCAAGCATATGCCAGCCCCAGAACCAGGACAAGCATAAAGAATAAGACATTTATGAGAGCCATCACACCGAGTTCACGTACGACCACGGCCCAGGGAAACAGGAACACGGCCTCCACGTCGAACATCAGGAATAAGATGGCGAAAAGATAATAACCCACTTTGAACTGCATCCACGAAGTGCCCCGGGTCGGCACACCACACTCATAGGGAAGCCCCTTCTGACGATTGTAAGACCGGGGAGCAATCAGCCATGCGATAAGCAGGGCGGCCGTCACCAGCACCAATGCAGTGAAAATTACCACAATAAGCAGCGTAGAATTCATATATAAAAGCTTTTATAATTTCTTGCGAACGGCCGTTCCGACAATCCATTCAATATCAATCGATTAAAAAACCTCTCTGTGCTCTCTCCCGCGTGCGGAAAAACGGCCTGAAATTCAACTGCGCAAAGGTACATAAATAAATGAAATACAAAAAATCATTCCTAAAAAAGCCCAACCTCCTGTATAAGAGCGATCGATTCGGACAAAAAAAGAAAAAAATATCCCGGAAAAAGACAGTGCCGGAAAGTTCATTCTCCAAAAGCGGGAGAAAGTTTCTTTTTCCAGCTCAAAAAAACCCCGTCGGAAAGTGCGCCCGGAAACGGGATACTGAATACTACCTCGCAGTCGTCCCTGCTTTCTGCCAGGGAGCGGTTCCGAAGTTCCGAAAGGCCGATATCCGTCAATTCCACCACCGCCTGTCCTTCCCGGCTGTAGCAACGGAATCCCCGGGCCGGCAGTAGCAGGCACACCAGGAATGCAGACCATTCCCGGGCACGCCAACAATTATTCGCTATCCGCTCTATCCGGACCAGGCGGCAACCGGGGCCTTCGGACAGGCGGTTCTCATTTTCTGTCATTTTACTCATCTATTTCGGTGGGGGAATATCCGAACAAACGTACGATTTTTCTGCAGAAAATCAAAATAGGAAAGCCCCTTGTTTTTTAGTAAAATAGATTATTTTTTATCTCCTTATTCGGCGTTCTGCTTAATTGTACGTTTTTATACTAACCGAAAAGCTGCTATCCTTCCCCACAGGCATGCCAGCGTACGAAAAAAAGGACGGGGTTGATCCCGTCCTTTTCTTTTATGATTTTCTCTCCCGGCAAGATTTAACCTTACCAAAAAAGGGCTGCTATATTTTCACGATATCGACAGCGCGGTGGATGCGGGCTACTGTCTCTTCAGCCCCTAAAAGCTCGATGATATCGAATATTTCAGGGCCGACAGCACGGCCTACCAGCGCAATGCGCAGCGAGTTCATGATAGCTCCCAATTGAAGGCCGTTCTCGGTCGCATACGCGATCACCGCATCGTGCATCGGTTGTTTCCCTTCGGCAAACCGTTCGCGTATGATATCGGCCATTTTCAAAAGGTGGGCCGAAGACCCTTCTTTCCAGCGTTTTTTCAGATCGGCCGGATCGTAGTCCTGCGGAGCCCGGAAAAAGTATCCGGCATGTTCCACGATATCCTCCGCAAAGGCGCAGCGTTCCTTCACCAGCAGGCACACTTTCCGGGCATGCTCATCGGTGGGAAAACCTTCTCGCTCGAGTACCGGGCGGACATAGTCGAAAAACGCGTCGTCCGAAAGGGTATGAACATATTGCTGGTTGAACCATTTGGCCTTTTCAGGATCGAAACGGGCGCCGGATTTTCCGACCTTTTCCAAGGAAAAAGCACGAGCCAGTTCACCCATCGTATAGATCTCCTGATCCGTACCTTCGTTCCAGCCCAGCAAGGCCAGCATATTGATGAATGCCTCGGGCAGGTAGCCTTTCTCCCGGTACCCGGAAAAAACCTCCCCGGTCGGGGCGTGCCATTCGAGAGGAAATACAGGAAAACCACCCTGGTCGCCGTCTCGCTTGCTCAGTTTTCCTTTGCCGGAAGGCTTGAGTATCAGGGGCAGATGAGCGAATTCAGGGGCCTGCCAACCGAATGCTTCGTACAACAGGACGTGCAGCGGCATCGAAGCCAGCCATTCCTCCCCGCGGATCACATGGGAAATATCCATCGTATGGTCGTCCACGATGTTGGCCAGGTGGTAGGTGGGCATTCCGTCGGATTTGTACAGCACCTTATCGTCCAATTCGGACAGGCGGAAAGTGATGTCCCCACGGATCATATCGTGTACGGTGATCTCTCCCTCGGCCGGAATCTTGAAACGGATCACATAATGTTCCCCGTTAGCCAGCCTTGTCTGAACCTCATCGGGCGACAACGTGAGGGAATTTTTAAGGCCGTCGCGCGTGGCAGCATTATACGTAAAAACTTTCTTTTCGGCTTCCGCTTCTTTGCGCAGTACTTCGAGTTCTTCCGGAGTGTCGAATGCGTAATATGCATGTCCCGATGCGACAAGCGTCTCGGCATATTCTTTGTACATGGCCTTGCGTTCGCTCTGGCGGTAAGGACCATACTTTCCGCCGAGACCGTCGGGTCCTTCGTCGGGGGTAAGCCCGCACCACAAAAGGGATTTTATAATATAATCTTCCGCGCCGGGTACATAGCGGTTCTGATCGGTATCTTCGATACGGAGCAGGAAATCGCCGCCCGTATGTTTGGCGAAAAGGTAGTTGTAAAGCGCCGTACGCACTCCACCCATATGCAAAGGCCCTGTAGGGCTGGGGGCAAAACGGACGCGGACTTTTCTGTCTGTCATTTTTTTGGGAATCTGTTTTCGTGGGCAAAGTTATAAAATAAATGCGTCCGGCGTATGGATCGGGTCGCGATATGGGATGTAAAAAATGCGGCGCTCCTTTCGGGAGCGCCGCATCAAGCGTGTTAATTGTCACCCGCTGAAAGGCGGGAAAAGATTACCTTAGTTAAACATGTACTTCACACCGATCTGCATAGCCCAGCGGGAGGACGGGCTGATGTACTCCTCGTAGGTCGAAGAAGGCACCTTTCCGTTCTTTTCAGGCATGGTGAATCCGGGCGTATAGTTGTTGGCAGCCGAAGGTTTTTCGGTCATCATCAGGAACTGGTACTGCTGATTCCAGCCGGAAGGAGTGGAATTGCGCACACCCCAGTTTTTGTTCAGCAGGTTAAGGAAGTTCGTGATATCAAGTGATACGCGGATCGTATTGCGCTTTCCGCTGGCGGTTTCGATGAAGAAATCCTGGGCGAAGTTCAGGTCGACTTGGTTCACGTAAGGAGCTTTTCCTCCGTTGCGTTCGGCATATTCGCCTCTGCGGTGACGAAGATAAGGATCCTGCATAATGAACTCGTTGATATCGTTCCAGATAGCAAGCTGTGTACGCGTATCTCCAGCCTGGGGAACGATACGGATTTCTTCCATCAGCCTGGGGACATAGATGAGGTCGTTCCAGGAATAGCTGTCGTTGTTCACGTCGCCGTTGTAGGTATAGGAATAACGGAACGGCATATAGCGCTGGTAAACCACACCGATGGACGTTGCCATGCACTTGGCATATTCGAAGCGGTAGGCCGCCTGAAGAAGGATACGATCGGGGAACGAACCGGAAGCAAACCCGAGTTCCTCGGCATCCGGATCGATAGCAGGACGGTATTTATAAGCCGAAGAAGCTACAGAGCCCGATCCGTCGGTCACGTTCTTCGCTACGCCGAAGGTATAAGAACCGTTGAGGTAAAGGCCTTTCAGCGGGCCGGTAATGAAGTCTTTCTGCAGCTGAAGGGTAGTGTACATCGAGTATCCCTTATTCGTATTGGTCATCAGGATCACGTCGTACGCTTCGCTGTTAAGTTGCTGTTTGAGCAGGTACGGGCGCTTATCCGCTCCCTGAAGGTTGGTCACCCAGCTGCGGTCTGCGTTCGGGTGGTTAATGTCCATATGGTAAATGCCGTTTACATCCTTATTATAGAGGAACTCGACCGTAGCGATCCAGCCTTTGCCGAAACGATAGTCGATAGCAAGGTCGGTCTTCCATACCTGGGGATATTTCAAGTCAGGGTCGGTGATAGCGATAGAAGCTTTGGCCGGTTTGCCGTCAGCCGGTTTCGGCACGTTCACCTCGCCGCTGAAAGAATATCTGGTAGTCACCTGGCCGAAAAGCAGGCCGTTATTACCCGCCTGGTTGCCGATCCATACGTAAGGAGGAACGCCGGCAAAAAGGCCGGAACCACCGCGGATCTGCAAGGAGTGGTCGCCCAGGACATCCCAATTGAATCCTACACGCGGGGAAAGCATCACATTAGTGTTAGGCAATTTCGCCGTATCGATCGTGCGGCCGCCGCGGAATATCACCCCGTCGAATATCGGGTTTTTGTCCAATGTCGAGGTAAAGATCGGAATATCCGCGCGCAGACCCAAGGTCAGGTTGAAGTTAGGCGTAATAGTCCAACGGTCCTGTACGTAGAAGCCCAGCGTAAGTACGCTCGTCTTGGCATACGGGAATGCATCGCTATCCGTTGCATTGTATATCTGCTTATAGTAAACGTCGCCCGGAAGGGTAGGACGAGTGGCAGGGTTAGATCCGTTGGCCACCCACTGTTTATGGGCCAAAACGTCATCGTAGAATTGCTGGAGGCTGTCGTATTTGTACTGCCCGGCGAACGAGTTGGCAAAACCGTTCTTGAACGAACGGTAGTCAGACTGGGTACCGAATACGAGCTGGTGGTTGCCTACCGTCCACATGAAGTTGTCCTGGATCTGGAAGATATCGGAATTCAGCATGTTGTTGTACGAGTTGGCCTCGGTGCCGAAAGTAGTCATTGCCGTCGATTTTCCTCCGGTGGCATTTCCCTGTCCGATATTGACTTCCGGGAAGAAACCGCCGTCCATATCGCGGTAATCGCGCAGGGCCGAATAGCCGATCTTCAGCGTATTGGACATATTGCTGTTAATGGTCGTATTCAGGTCGGCCATCACGATATTGAAGTTGTTGTTCGCCCTGTAATAAGACGAAGAGAACGGAATAGCGTTCTGGTTAGGCCCGCGGCCGCCGGTCATAGCACCCGAAGTACTCGGGTTGTTGGTCTTGAACGATTTGAGGTAGAAATATTTCAGGCTTAAAGTATTCCGGGAATTGATATTCCAGTCCAAACGGGCTGTAATGCGGTTGGCTTCTTCCGGGCTGTTCTTCACGTTGTACGATCCCGGATTGTAACCGAAGTTCTCCTGGAGGAAATCGGAGAGCTCCTGGAGAGTCTTTTCATCCGCATAGGAATAGTTTCCTTCTACAGGAGTGTTCTTGTCGGGACGCGGACGGTAGTTCACCGGAGTGGACAAGCGGTCGAGCTCCCCGTTTATATAGAAGAACAATTTATTTTTGATGATCGGCCCCCCAGCACTGGCTCCGTAGAAATTTTTCTGGAAGTCTGCGCGGTTGGCTTTATAATCGTTCTGACGAAGGCCTTCCAAAGAAGGACTCTTGGTGTACCAATATACGGAACCCACCCAATCGTTGGTACCGGATTTGGTCACGGTATTGATACCGGCACCTACGAATGCACCGTTACGTACGTCGTAAGGGGCAATCATTACCTGTATCTGGTCGATGGCCTCAAGAGAGATCGGCTGAAGGTCGCCGGCTCCCAGCTTGTCGGAAAGCCCGTAAGAATTGTTGAACGAAGCCCCGTCCACCGTCACGTTATTCAATTTATAGCTGGCTCCTGCGAAGCTGTTGCCATTGGACATCGGAGTAAGGCGCGTGAAGTCCTCGATCGACCGGTTCATAGCCGGCATGCGGTCTATTTTATCGCGGGTTACTACGGTCTGCGCTCCGGTACGTCCGGCGCTGATTATCGGGTTGCGGGTACCTACTACGACAACTTCGCCCAAATTATGGGTATCTTCCGTCATCACGATATTGAAGTTCCTTTCTTCGCCGATCACCAGGTTGACGCCTTCGATCTTTTCAGGAGTAAATCCTACGAAAGATACTTCTATCGTGTAGGGGCCTCCGATACGCATACCGTTTATGGTAAAACGGCCGTTCGTCTGGGTAGCCACTACATACACCGTCCCCGAAGGAAGGTGCGTAGCCCTGACGGTAGCACCGGGCAGAGTTTGTTTCTGCTGATCGGCCACCAGTCCGGTTATGCTCGCAGTAGTCACCTGTGCAGAAGCTGTGAGAGCCAGTCCCACAAAAGCGACTATAAACGCAAAACTTCTCAAGAATGTTTTCATAAAGTTAATGGATTTATTACTGTTTATGACTTATTTTCGCTTGTCCGCCGCAAAGGTATCGGAAGGTTTTTGCCGGAAAGTGTTCCCTCTTTTACCATAACGTTAAATAAAAAGCCTGTCGCATCAAACTGCCTGTTCCAGAACATTAGATTCATTTTCAGAACATTATCATTAAAATGGCGGTTTACCTTCCTCATTGTCCGGCACTGCAAATTTAGTATATTTAACAAATATTTTTGTTAACCGGCCGTTTTTTATTCCAAATCTTTGATTTTTATTTTATAACCTTCTTTTGGAGACGTATACTGCCGTTTTCGTACATTTGAGGTATAAAAAATAGGAACACCTTAAACAAATACGGGAAATCATGTATGGAAAACTCAAAAATCACCTGCAGCAGGAACTGGAGGGGATAAAAAAAGCCGGGCTGTTCAAGAACGAACGCATCATCGCATCCCCCCAAGGGGCGGAGATCACCCTGGCTGACGGGAAAAAGGTCATCAATTTCTGCGCCAACAACTACCTGGGATTGGCGGACAATCCTGAACTGATCGAAGCTGCCAAGGAAGCGATGGACTCCCGGGGATACGGGATGTCCTCCGTCCGCTTTATCTGCGGCACACAGGATATCCATAAAACGCTCGAAAAGAAAATAGCAGAATTTTACGGCACGGAAGACACGATCCTTTATGCCGCCTGCTTCGACGCCAACGGCGGGGTATTCGAGCCGCTTTTCGACGAGAACGACGCGATCATCTCAGACGCGTTGAATCATGCCTCCATCATCGACGGGGTACGCCTGTGCAAAGCGGCCCGCTACCGATATGCGAACAACGATATGGCCGACCTCGAGAAGCAACTCCAGGACGCCCAAAAAGCCGGGCATCGGTTCAAGATCATAGTGACCGACGGGGTATTCTCGATGGACGGCGTAGTGGCCAACCTGAAAGCTATCTGCGACCTGGCCGAAAAATACGACGCCCTGGTGTTGGTAGATGAATCGCATGCCGCCGGATTCATCGGTAAGACGGGTCGGGGAACGATAGAACACTGCGGGGTGGAAGGCCGGGTGGATATCGTGACCGGGACCTTAGGTAAAGCACTCGGCGGGGCGATGGGCGGCTATACGACCGGGCCGAAGGAGATCATCGAGATGCTCCGCCAGCGTTCCCGGCCCTACCTGTTCTCCAATTCACTCTGCCCGTCCATTGTTGGGGCCGCTACCAAAGCCTTCGAAATGGTCATGCGGGATACCGCCCTGCGCGACCGTACGGAAGCCAACACGCGCCGCTTTAAAGAAGGAATAAAAAAAGCCGGGCTGGATGTCAAACAGGGAGATTCGAGCATCATCCCGGTGATGTTATACGACGCGCCATTGGCCCAGAAAATGGCCGAGCGCTTGCTCGAAGAGGGTATTTACGTGACCGGTTTTTTCTACCCGGTAGTACCCAAAGGACAGGCGCGCATCCGCGTACAGATCTCGGCCGCCCACACGCCGGAACAGATAGACCGAGCCGTAGCCGCTTTTGCCAAAGTAGCGCGGGAACTGGGAGCCGTCAAATAACATCCGGATAAAGGTTATAAACTAAAAATAAAGACATGAAAAAAATCTGTTTATTAGGCTGCGGCCTGCTTTTGCTGCTGCTATCGGCCTGCAAGGGGAATGGAAACGCCGAAGCCCCGGCAACCTCCATGACAGGCAACGACCGGGATGAACATGGCTGCATCGGCTCCGCCGGTTATTTGTGGAGCCAGGCATTGGAGCGTTGTATCCGCCCATTCGAGGACGGCATTAAACTGCTCCCCACGGAAAAACAGGAAGGTCAATCGGCCGTATACGCTGCTTTCGCCGTTTTTCCGGCGGATTCGCTGCACGCGGAACTTTTCCTGCCCAAGGAGGGCAACGTCGTGCTCGACCGCCGGAAACTCCCTTCGGGCGGTTATGCCTGGAACCAGGAGGATGACGATACGTACAACCTGCGCCACGATGCGGACGGCAAATGGATCGTCGAGCGCCGCGCGAAAGTCCTTTTCCGGCAGGAATAAATAGAATTCCCCTAAACCGCGAAGCGGGGCCCAAATGGGCCCCGCTTCGCGGTTTAGGGTCGGGAGGATCAATCCCCGGCCACCAGACCGAACAGTACATAGGCCACTACCAAGGTCAATACAATGTTGAACAACTGGGCGAGGGTAAAAGCGATCATCGGCTTTTTATTCTCCTGGGAGAAAAGCTGCTTGAAATTCGTTTCCAGCCCTATGCTCACGAAAGCGATGGCAAAGAGCGCCTCCCGGAAATTCTTGTTGGCTACACTGCCTATCTCTTTGGCTGTGCCGGCATCGAAACAGGTGCTGAAAACGATGGACACGATCACAAACCCGAGTACGAATTTCGGGAACCGCTGCCATAGCACGGAAGCGGTGGGTTTTTCTTCCCTTTGCGTACCTTTATACGACCAATAGATGGATATCAGGAACGCCGCCAACCCCAGCAGCACATTCTGGGACGATTTGATGATCACGCTGTACTTTTCCGCCGTTTCGCCGAGGAATTTCCCCGAAGCCACCACAGCGCCTGTGGTGTCGATCGTCCCGCCGAGCCACGCACCCGCTACTTCCTGCGAAAGACCCATTTTAGTGGCCAGCCAGGGCATAATGTACATCATGGGAATAGCCATGACCAGCACCAGCGATATCACATAGGACAGCTTTTTATTGTCCCCTTTGATGGCCCCGCAGGTAGCGATAGCTGCCGATACCCCGCATATAGATACGGCACTGGCCAGCATCGTGGACATTTCGCGGTCTACTTTCATCTTCCGGGCGATCCAGAAGGCAAAATACCACACGCTGAACACCACCACCAGCGATTGCAAAATGCCGAAGAACCCAGCCTTGAGTATTTCGGAGAATATCACCGACGACCCGAGCACCACCAGGCCGGTCTTGATGAAGAATTCGCTCTGCATAGCCGGCCGGAGCCACTGCGGAATCCCGATAAAATTGCTGATAATAAGTCCTATCGCCACCGAGAAAAGCACCGACTCCAGTCCGAGAGTTTTGATGGCGGGGATACGGGTGATGTACATGGCTGCTGCCGCAATGACGAATATGGCGGCGAACGAGGGGAATAAATGCTTTGTATCGCGCTTCATGAACCGGAACCCGGCAAAAGTAAGCACATACAGAAATACGAACATATAGAGCAGTTGGGCGACATCACCCGCCGAAGAAAGCGATGCGGGGAGTACCGGCATCAGATTGAGGTTTCCGGTCAGACCCAAGGCGATAGCGAACAGCATGATGATCCCGCCCAGCAGGACGGTAGTCCAGTCTTCGTTGCGCAAAGAGTGTATCAGGGATTTGTTTTTCTTCATTTTAAATTACTTTTAGTTATAATAGATAACTTTTGATTATGGATTAGAAAAAGGCAAATGTACGGTATTTTCCCAAAACCGGAAACCCGTTTTTCGAAAAAACAGTTCCTTTCCCCTACAGTGTCGCCTACATATCCTTAGAGCGCAAAAAAAAACCCTTCGCTTTTGGCGAAGGGTTTTTGGGTATGGCTAAAAAGCCGTGATTATCTATGGTCAGGCTTTCTCCTGTCCGTCTGCATTGCTCCAGTTCTCGGATGCGAGGCGGCGGTACGAATTGTAACGCCACTTGGCATTGGCCTGGGTAGCAGCGAACAATTCGTCTGCTTCGGCCGGGAACGCTTTCTTGAGCGAAGAGAAGCGGATCTCGTCCATGATATAGTCGTTGAATTTGTCCCAGTTGGGCTCCTTGCTGTCCAGAGTAAACGGATTCTTTCCGTCTTCCTCCAGTAACGGGTTGTACCGGTACAAATGCCAGTATCCGCATTCCACAGCTTCTTTTTCAACCTGCTGGGAATTGGTCAGCCCTTGTTTGATACCATGGTTGATACACGGCGAGTACGCAATGATCAGCGATGGCCCGTCATAGGCTTCGGCCTCTTTCATGGCTTTGAGGAGCTGGTTGTTGTTGGCCCCCATAGCCACCTGAGCCACATATACGTAACCGTAGGACATGGCCATCATACCGAGGTCTTTCTTGCGCACGCGCTTACCGGAAGTGGCGAACTTGGCCACGGCACCCAGCGGGGTCGATTTGGACGACTGTCCGCCCGTATTGGAGTAAACCTCGGTGTCGAGCACCAGTACGTTCACATTTTCGCCGGAAGCCAGCACGTGGTCCAGACCTCCGTAACCGATATCGTATGCCCAGCCGTCGCCGCCGACGATCCACTGGGAACGTTTTACCAGATAATCCTTCAGCACGGCGATCTCCTTGCACTGCGGGCACTTGCACGATTCCACCAGCGGAACGATCTTCTCTGCCAAAGCGGCCGTCTCGGCAGCGCTCTTGCGGTTCTGTATCCATTGGGTGAACAGTTCTTTAGCCTCAGCCGGGCAGGAAGCATCTTCCATGGCTTCCTTCATCAGCTGTTCGATGCGGTCGCGCATCCGCTCGCTGCCCAGGTGCATACCTAAGCCGAACTCGGCATTATCCTCGAACAGAGAGTTGGCCCATGCCGGCCCTTGGCCTTCTATGTTGCAGGTATACGGGGACGAGGGGAACGATCCGGAATAGATCGAGGAGCAGCCCGTCGCATTGGCCACCATCATATGGTCGCCGAAAAGCTGGGTCATCAGGCGGACGTAAGGCGTTTCGCCGCAGCCGGCGCAGGCTCCCGAGAACTCGAAGAGAGGCTGGGAGAACTGGCTGTTCTTCACGTTCTGGGTTTTGTCTACCAGATGGCTCTTGTATCCTACCTTTTCGTGCAGGTATTCGAATACGCCCTGCATCTGTACCATCTGGTCGAGAGGCTTCATCACCAGAGATTTTTCCTTGGTCGGGCACACCTCCACGCAGTTGTTGCAGCCGGTGCAGTCCAGCGGACTCACCTGGATGCGGAAACGGTATTCCTTGAGCGAACCGACGGCCTGTTTGGTCTCGATACCTTCCGGAAGCTTGCTGGCTTCCTCTTCGGTGAGCAGGAACGGGCGTATCGCAGCGTGAGGGCACACATAGGCGCACTGGTTACACTGAATACATGTCGAGGCATTCCAGAACGGAACCGTCACAGCGATACCGCGCTTCTCATAAGCAGCCGTACCGGCGGGCAGCGTACCGTCCTCCCGGCCTACGAACACGCTCACGGGCAGGTCATCGCCCATCTGGGCATTAACCGGATCGGCCACTGTGGTAACGAATTCGGTAGCGGCAGGGCGCTCGGCATGCACCACGTGGAACGTCGGGTCGAGCTTAGCCCATTCGGCGGGTACGTCCACCTTGACGTATTCTCCTCCGCGGTCTACGGCGGCATTATTTTTGGCTACGATATCCGCACCCTTCTTGCCGTAGGATTTTTCGATGAAGTGCTTCATCTCCTTCACGGCCAGGTCGTACGGGATCACGTTGGCGATCTTGAAGAACGCCGACTGCAGGATCGTATTGGTACGTCCGCCGAGCCCTATCTCGCGGGCGATCTTCGTCGCATTGATGATATAAAAATTGATATGCTTGGCTGCCAGTATGTGTTTTACGGAATCCGGCAGCAGGGCCTTGGTCTCTTCGGCATTGTAAAGGCTGTTCAGCAGGAACGTGCCTCCCTCCTTGATGCCGCGCAGCATATCGTATTTCTGCAGGTAAGGCGTTACATGGCAGGCCACGAAATTAGGCGTGGTCACCAGGTAAGGCGTATCGATAGGCTTGTCGCCGAAACGAAGGTGCGAACAGGTGAAACCGCCCGATTTCTTGGAGTCGTACGAGAAATAGGCCTGGCAATATTTATCGGTCGATTCGCCGATGATCTTGATCGTATTCTTGTTGGCACCCACCGTACCGTCGGAACCGAGTCCGAAGAATTTCGCCTCGAACGTTGTATCGTCGGCCAGGGAGATCTCCTCCTTCTGGGGCAGCGACAGGAACGTCACGTCGTCCACAATACCCACCGTAAAGCCGTTCTTGGGCTCCGGGAGTTCCATGTTCTCGTACACGGCGATGATCTGCGAAGGGGTCACGTCCTTGGACGAAAGGCCGTAACGGCCGCCTACCACGTACTCGAGGTTCTTGCGAGCCTTGCACAGCACGTTGCGCACGTCCAGATACAACGGTTCGCCGTCGCTTCCGGGTTCTTTCGTACGATCGAGCACGGTGACGCGTTTTACGCTTTCAGGCAGTACGTTCAGCAGGTATTTCGGGGAGAACGGGCGGTACAGGCGTACCAGGATGACGCCGGTCTTTTTGCCCTGTTTGTTCAGGTAGTCCACCGTCTGGCGGATAGTGTGCGTTACCGATCCCATCGCGATGATCACGTGCTCCGCATCGGGGGCTCCGTAGTAATCGAACGGGTGATATTCGCGGCCCGTGGCCTTGGATACCTGGGCCATATAGTCGGCTACGACCTCGGGAACGGCGTCGTAGAAAGGATTGGACGCTTCACGCGCCTGGAAGTACACGTCGGGATTTTGGGCGGTACCGCGGGTCACGGGGGCGTTCGGGTTGAGCGCCCGGCGGCGGAAATCTTCCAGCGCTTTTTGGTCTATCATCGCTTTTACCGCATCGGCATCGATGTCCTCGACTTTCTGTATCTCGTGGGAGGTACGGAAGCCGTCGAAGAAATGCACGAACGGGATACGGGTCTTCAGGGTGGCCAGGTGCGATACGGCAGCCAGGTCCATCGCTTCCTGCACTCCGGCCGAAGCCAGCATGGCGAATCCCGTCTGGCGGGCCGCCATCACGTCGCTGTGGTCGCCGAAAATGGACAACGCCTGTGCGGCCAGCGAACGGGCCGATACATGGAATACGCACGGGAGAAGTTCTCCGGCGATCTTATACATGTTGGGGATCATCAGCAGCAATCCCTGAGAAGCGGTATACGTGGTGGTCAGGGACCCGGCCTGCAAAGCGCCGTGTACGGCACCGGCGGCGCCGCCTTCGGATTGCATTTCGACAACCTTGACGGTTTCGCCCCAGAAGTTTTTCTTACCCGCAGAAGCCCATTCGTCCACATACTCGGCCATCGTCGAGGACGGCGTAATGGGATAAATGGCTGCCAACTCCGAAAAGAGGTAAGAAACGTGCGCTGCGGCGTAGTTGCCATCGCAGGTGATGAATTTCTTTTCTTTTGCCATCTTTGTATATTTTTTAATTACTCTTTTTCCTTAACGAAACTACAAAATATATTGATTCCCGCCGCAGGCTCCCGCCCGCCGGGAAGAATTATTTTTGGCCTTTGCTCCTGATATACCGGTCTATCGCCTGTGCGGCCTTGCGTCCGGCACCCATAGCCAGGATGACCGTGGCGGCTCCCGTCACCGCATCGCCGCCGGCAAATACACCTTCACGGGTGGTCTGTCCGTCCTCGTTGGCCGTCAGACAGCCTCTTCGGTTGGCCTCCAACCCGGGCGTTGTGATCTTCAGCAGCGGATTGGGCGAAGTCCCCAGAGCCATGATGACCACATCGGCATCGATGGTAAATTCCGAGCCTTTTACTTCTATCGGGCGGCGGCGTCCGCTTTCGTCCGGTTCGCCGAGTTCCATACGGACACATTCCATGCCTTTTACCCGTCCCTGTTCGTCACCCAGCACCCTTACCGGATTGGTCAGGAATTCAAAAACGATGCCTTCCTGTTTGGCGTGGTGGACTTCCTCCACGCGGGCGGGAAGTTCCTTTTCGGTACGGCGGTACACGACGCTCACTTGGGCCCCGAGCCGCAGCGCGGTGCGGGCGGCATCCATGGCCACATTGCCCCCTCCTACGACCACGACTTTTTCCCCGACATAGATCGGAGTGTCGGATTTCGGGTCGTAAGCCCGCATCAGGTTGGCGCGGGTGAGGAATTCGTTGGCGGATACGACCCCGTTCAAACTTTCGCCCTCAATACCCATAAAATTAGGCAGGCCGGCCCCGCTGCCGATGAAAACGGCTTCGTAGCCGTCCTCTTCCATCAGCGAGTCTATCGTGACCGTACGGCCGACGATCACATTGGTCTCTATCTCTACGCCCATCTTGCGGACATTGTCTATTTCATACCCGACGACCTTTTCCTTGGGCAGACGGAACTCCGGTATCCCGTATTCCAGTACGCCCCCGGCTTTATGCAGGGCTTCGAATATCTTCACCTGGTATCCCATGGAGGCCAATTCGCCGGCACAGGCGAGCCCGGAAGGACCGCTGCCGATCACGGCTACTTTATGCCCGTTGGAGGGTTTCAGGTCGACTTTTACTTCTTTGCCGTTTTCCCGCATCCAGTCGGCGGTAAAACGTTCGAGCTTACCGATGGACACCGGCTCGAACTTGATGCCCATGATGCAGGAGCCTTCGCACTGTGTCTCCTGCGGGCAGACGCGTCCGCATACGGCAGGCAGGGCACTGTCCTGGGCAATGATCTCGGCCGCTTTTTCTATGTTCCCATTGGTCAGCTCGGCGATGAACTGGGGTATTTTGATCGAAACGGGGCAAGCGTCCACGCATTTGGGTTTCTTACAGTCCAGACAACGCTGTGCCTCCAGTACGGCCTCCTGCTCGGTAAAGCCGTAGCACACCTCTTCGAAGTTGCGCGCCCGCACTTGCGGATCCTGTTCTTTCGGGTATATTCTCGGACCTTTTGCAGCCATTTTCTTTCTACTTTCTTTTAAACGGTTTTCCCGGACAGTTCGTCCATGCACTGGCAGTCACGGGTTTTTTCCACATCGCGGTACATCCCGCTGCGGCGCATTGCCAGGTCGAAATCCACCTGGTGCGCATCGAATTCGGGGCCGTCCACACAGGTAAAACGCACCTGTCCGCCCACCGTCACCCGGCAGGCTCCGCACATACCTGTGCCGTCCACCATCATCGAGTTGAGCGATGCTACGGTGTTTATTCCGTATTCTTTGGTCGCCAAAGCGGCGAATTTCATCATGATCATAGGGCCGATAGCGATGACCTGGTCGTACTTATGCCCCGACTCCATGAGTTCCTTGAAAAGCCCGGTAACCAGCCCGTGGTATCCCCGCGAACCATCGTCCGTAGCGATATATACCTGGGCGCCGAGGGCTTCCATTTCCTTGTCGAGGAGGATAAAATCCTTCGTCTTGCCGCCGATGATCACATCGGCCGAAGCGCCGCGTTCCCGCAACCATTTGACCTGCGGATAGACTGGTGCGGCCCCCACGCCGCCAGCGATAAACAGGCGTTTCTTGGCGCGTAGTTCTTCGTCGGATTCATGCACAAATTCGGACGGATGACCCAGAGGGCCTACGAAATCCGTAAAATAGTCGCCTTTTTTCAGGGCGCATATCTTGCGGGAAGATGCTCCCACTACCTGAATGACGATGGCTACCGTTCCTTTTTCCTTGTCGTAGTCCACGATAGTCAAGGGGATGCGTTCGCCGAGTTCCCCCGTGCGGACGATCACGAACTGCCCGGGGAGGGCCGAAGCGGCCACCCGCGGAGCGAGCACATCCATATAGAATATGTTAGGCGCCAGGAGCCTTTGTTCTACTATCTCGTACATCGGATGTTATATATTTCCTTTTTCGACTTGACTTGCAAAGTTATCAATTATATGACTTGCAGCCAAAAAAAAGCCCGTTTTATCAATTTTTTATAAAACGGGCGGATATTTTGCTGACTTTATCCTAAATCATTCCGGGTATAAAAACGGCTCCTCTTCGTCCGATTCTATACCCAAAGCTTCGTAAATATATTTGTAAGTAGAAAGCAGCACCGGTTTGCCGTCCACGACAGCGATATCGTGCTCGAAATGGGCGGAAGGTTTCACGTCCTTGGTCAGAATCGTCCATCCGTCGGACAGTTCGCGCACGCGGTGCGTACCGAGGTTTATCATCGGCTCGATCGCCAATACCAACCCGTTTTCGATCAGTTCGCCGTGCCCCCTCGACCCGTAATTGGGCACCTGGGGGTCTTCGTGCACTTTCTTTCCCAGGCCGTGCCCGCAAAGTTCGCGCACCACCCCGTATCCGTAATCCTCGCAGTACCGCTGGATCGCATAGCCGATATCGCCGATATGGTTGCCGGCCTTGGCCTGGGCGATCCCCCGGTAAAGGCTCTCCTTGGTCACCTTGAGCAATTTCGCCGTGCGGGGGTCTATCTCTCCTACAGGGAATGTATAAGCGTGGTCGCCGTGGTAACCGTCGAGTTCGGCTCCAAAGTCTATCGATACGATATCTCCTTCTTTCAGGGGTTCTTTATTAGGGATACCGTGTACCACCTGCGCGTTGACCGAGATGCAGCATCCGTTAGGGAAACCATACAACCCTTTGAACGAGGGCTTCGCCCCATGGTCGAGTACGAATTCTTCGGCCAGTTTATCCAAGTGAAGCGTGGAGACCCCGGGTTTTATTTCTGTGGCCAACATTCCTAACGTGCGCGATACGATGAGGGCCGCACGATGGATTTTGGCAATTTCTTCTTTTGTCCGTAAATGTATCATTCTTTAAATCCTCCTCTTTTTTAATTCATCCGGATCCATTTCCACAGATCCTTGTACGTGGGTTTGGCGCCGTACGACAGTAAACCTATGCGGTAGACCTTGGCCGCCACCCAGGTTACGGCCAGGAAAGTGGCCAGCAGCAACACGGCGGAAAGCACGATCTCCCATGCCGGCACGCCGAACGGGATACGCACCATCATCACTACCGGCGAGGTAAGCGGGATCATCGACATCCAGAAGCCCACCGGGCCGTTCGGGTTGTCGATGATGATGATCGCACAATAAAATGCCACCAACAGGGGGATTGTGATAGGCATCACGAACTGCCCGGCATCCGCCGCGGAATCGACCGCCGATCCGACTGCCGCATACAAAGCTGCATAAAGCAGATAACCCAATATGAAAAATACGATGGAGATCAGGCCTATCGCGACAAAATCCACCTGCGACAGCTGGGCGACGACTTCGGCTATCTTATCCGAAGAGCCGGCCGTCTGGGCTACGGTAGCCGCCTGAGCCATTTCAGGGGAAGCATTGACGGTCATCTCGGTCATGGCCTGCGTGCTTTTGTCGTTCATGTAGGTGCTCAAACCGGCGATACCGGCCGCCGAAAGAGTGGCGAGCATCACTACCCACAGCACCAGCTGCGTAATGCAGACCAGGCCGGAGCTGATGATCTTGCCCATCATCAGTTCGAAAGGGCGCACCGAGGAGATGATGACCTCCACGATACGGTTGGTCTTTTCCTCCAGCGTGGAGGTCATGACCATATTCCCGCTGAAGACCATGAACATATACAACATGATACACAGGATGAAAGCCAGGGCCAATTTTACACCCTGGACCACGTCTCCTTCCCCGACCCCGGAATCCTTGCTGATATCCACCATGCGGATGGATACGTTCGCTCCCGTAGCGGCCAAAACTTTAGGGTCGACCCCCAAAAGCTCGATCTTCCGGTCCTTGATGATGCGTTCCACCTGCCGGGATACGGTCGATTGAATCGACATGGGAATATTCTCGTCGTAATAAATGGCCAGCCCGCGCTCGACCACCGCATAGTCCGCTGTAGTATCCGCCGGAATGACCAGCAGTCCTTTTATGCCGTCCCTGCCCACCATTGCCTTGGCCGAATCCAGGGGAACGGCTTGTACGTCCAGCGGGAGCAGTTTGAGATTTTCATCGGTCTCGATCTGTCCGGCCAGTTTGGCGGAGAGGTCGTATACGGCCAGCGTATTGGTCTCGTTCTTGTTGACCACGCTCAGGAAGCCGATCAGGGCCCCTACGGCCACAATGGCGATCGGGGTAATGATACCCACCAGCCAGAACGATTTTTTGCGCACGCGCATCATGTACTCGTGCTTGATGATCAGACCTATTTTGCTTTTCGAAGCCATATTTCGCTATTTTTTCAGTACGTATTCAGTCTTGTTTTTCGCTGCCCCAAAGGATTAAAGGGTCTCTGCGGAAGCCGTAATTCCTCCTTCGCCCTCCACGGCTTTGAAGAAAATGTCGCTCACCGTAGGCATCTGCTCGGCGAACGAATGAATCTGGCCCATGGTAGCCAGTTTGGCCAGCAGTGCGTTCGGATCGCTTAAATTCGCCAATTTGAACAGGGCATACGGTTTGATGCTGCGGGCATCTTCCTCCCAGCCGGCAAATTCGTCGATCGCCTCCAACTGGCCGCGCTGTTCGGCCTGGATGTCGATATCCACTTTGTATATCCCCTGGCGGTAGCGATCCTTGATCCCGGCCACTTCCCCCGAAAGGATGCCTTTTCCTTTATCGACCAGCAGGATGTGGGTACACATCTGCTCGACGGATTCCATACGGTGAGTGGAGAAAAGGATCGTGGTGCCGTTCTTGCACATCTGCTCGATCTCGACGCGGATCAGTTCGGCATTGATCGGGTCGAACCCGCTGAAAGGCTCGTCGAGGATCATCACCTCCGGTTCGTGCAGGACGTTGATGATAAACTGCACCTTCTGCGCCATTCCTTTGGAAAGTTCCTGGATCTTTTTGTCGGCCCAGTTTTCGATGCCAAACTTCCCGAGCCATTTTTTGATCCGCTGTTTAGCCTGGGCGGCGCTCATGCCTTTGAGCTGGGCGAGGTACATCGCCTGGTCCATGACCGTCAGGTTTTTGTACAATCCACGCTCCTCCGGCATATATCCTATATACGCAATATCCTCGCGCACCAGCGGATGCCCCCCGAAATAGATGCGCCCCGACGTAGGAACGAGTATCTGGTTGATGAGCCGTATGAAGGTGGTCTTCCCCGCGCCGTTAGGCCCGAGCAGCCCGAAAAGGCTTCCCCGGGGGATTTCGACATTCAGATTGTCCAGGGCCTTGTGCTGCCCGTAAGTTTTGGTCAGGTTTTCTGCCCGCAGAATGATATCCGCCATATCCTGTATTTCTTAGTTTGCCGGGAATCCCGGATAGAATCGAGAAAATTTTTGCAAATATACGCAGTTTTTGTTTGTACTTTTGCACCCTAAAGCCGTCTTTTAGAGGAGTCGGCCTATTTCAGGAAAAAAAACGTAGTCCCACGCAAATGTCAATACTGGAAATTTTACTGCTCGCCATCGGGCTGTCCATGGATAGTTTCGCCGTATCGGTATCCAGCGGGACGGTCATGCAGAAATTCTCCGCCGCCAAAGCGATAAAAATCGCGCTCTTCCTCGGGGTGTTCCAAGGGCTGATGCCCGTGATCGGCTGGGCGGCCGGCGAACATTTCAAATCGATGATCGAAGAGGTCGACCATTGGATCGCTTTCGGCCTGCTGGCCTTTTTGGGCGTGAAGATGATCCTGGAAAGCCTGCGGGAGAATCCCGACGGCAATCCCTGCGGTTGCGGAGAGGGTTACCGCCCTTGGCGCACACGCACTCTGGTATGTATCGCCCTGGCAACAAGCATTGATGCCTTGGCTATCGGCGTTTCCTTCGCATTCCTGAGTATCAGCATTCTTACTGCCACGGCCATTATATTTGGGGTAACCGTCCTTTCTTCGCTGGCTGGGATCGGTGTGGGATTGCATTTCGGACGCCGGCTCAACCGTTGGGCAGGCATTATCGGGGGCGTGATCCTAATCGGTATCGGTGTCAAGATACTGATCGAACACCTGTTTTTCCAAGGGTGCTGATTCTTCCTTTTTTTATTCTCCGATTGTTCCTGTTCTAACTTTCTTTTGTCTTGGCAAAAGAAAGTTACAAAGAAAATCCGCTTTTTACAGGTCGAAATGGTTCGCTTGCAAACACAATCGGCCTGCCTTATTAAGTCTCGTATAAATCGGAGGTTTTCCTCCCGATCATTCCCCCGGCATGCTCATACGCTGGCGCACTGCCTCGTAAAGTACCGCCGCACAGGCCGCCGAAACATTGAGAGAACCTATATCGCCGTGGAGCGGAAGTTTGGCGCGCTGGTCGGCGATCTTGAGGAGTTGTTTGGATATTCCTTTTTCTTCGTTACCCATTATTACAGCCAGAGGCCCCGTCAGGTCGGCCGAGAACACCGTCTGGTCGGTCTTTTCCGTGGCACAAACGATCTTTAGCCCGGATTGCTGGAGGTAATAGACCGTATCGGTGAGGTTCAGCGATTTACAAACGGGAACCCGGAACATGGCCCCGGCAGAGGCCTTGACGGCATCCGCGCTGATAGGCGCCGCTCCCTGTGCTGCGATAACCACCGCATCCACGCCGGCACATTCCGCTGTACGCACGATAGCCCCGAAATTCCGCACATCGGTCAAATGATCCAGAATGAGCACCAACGGTTGTCTGCCCCGGCCCATCACAGCATCGACAATCCCTTCCACCGAAGCGAACTCGACCGGGGACAAAAAGGCAAATACTCCCTGGTGGTTTTCCCGTGTGAGACGGGAAAGTTTTTCTTCGGGCACCACGTTGTAGGCAATGCCCCGTTCTTTGAGCATATGCATCAGTTCCGACGCACCTTCCCCACGCAGCCCACGTTGGATGAATACCTTATCGGGCATTTTCCCCGAATCGACAGCCTCCATCAGCGGACGGATGCCGAATACGGTCAGTTTTTCATTTTCTTCCATATTTCTGTCTTTTCACATTTTATTTGCGAAGTCGCGGTTTCCCAAAAAATGCCGCAAGATATCTACCCTGCGGCATTTTTGAAATAACAGTCCTTACCGTTTGCCTGCCAGGGCCTCCTCCAGGGAAATACCCAGCGCTTTGGCAAGCCCTGTCCCATAAGCGGAATCGGCCCTGTAACAATTGCGCACATGGCGTTGTTTGATGAAGAGCTCCGTTTCGTCCCCCATATTGCGGGCCGTATTCTCACACAGCACCTGCTGCTGGGCGGGGCTCATCAGGCGGAACAAGTCGCCCGGCTGGGAGAAATAATCGTCGTCGTACTCCCGTTCGTCGTAATTGTACACGTCTCCCGCCGATTTCAAAGGAGGCTCTTTCAACTGTGGGGAATCGGCCCATTCTCCATAACTGTTGGGTTCGTACCCGATAGTGGCCCCATAATTGCCGTCCACCCGCATCTTTCCATCCCGGTGGTAGGCATGGAACGGACAGCGCGGTTTGTTCACCGGGATTTGTTCCGAATTCACGCCCAAACGGTAGCGCTGGGCATCGCCGTATGAGAATAACCTGCCCTGCAGCATCTTATCCGGCGAAAATCCGATCCCTTCGACTATATTCTGCGGATTGAAAGCCGCCTGTTCTACCTCGGCGAAATAATTCTCCGGATTCCGGTTCAGTTCCAGGACGCCCACATCGATGAGCGGGAATTCCTTGTGCGACCAGACTTTGGTCAGGTCGAACGGATTGATCCGGTAAGTATCGGCCTGCTCTTCGGTCATCACCTGTATCTTGAACGCCCATTTCGGGAAATCGCCCCGCTCGATCGCCGAGAAAAGGTCCCTCTGGTGCGAATCGCGGTCGTGGGCAATGATCTCGGCGGCCTGCTCGTCCGTCAGGTTCTTGATGCCCTGCAGGGTGGTCAGGTGGAACTTGACCCACGTGCGCTTGTTGTCCTTATCGTAAAAACTGTAGGTGTGGCTTCCGAATCCATGCATATGGCGGTAGGAAGCGGGTATCCCCCGGTCGCTCATCGTGATAGTTACCTGGTGCAGGGCTTCGGGCAGCAGCGTCCAGAAATCCCAGTTGGAATTCGCACTGTGCATATTGGTCTTCGGATCGCGCTTGACCACATGGTTCAGGTCGGGGAATTTCAGCGGATCGCGCAGGAAAAACACCGGAGTGTTGTTCCCGACCAAATCCCAGTTGCCCGCGTCGGTATAAAATTTCATGGCAAAGCCCCGAATATCGCGTTCCGCATCTGCGGCGCCGCGTTCCCCTGCTACGGTCGAAAAACGCACGAAACATTCGGTTTTCTTCCCGATCTGGGAGAATATCGACGCTCGTGTATATTTTGTAATATCGTGGGTAACGGTAAATGTGCCGTACGCGCCCGATCCTTTGGCGTGCATACGCCTCTCCGGAATGACTTCCCGGTCGAAATGGGCGAGTTTCTCAATGTACCAGGGGTCCTGTATCACCACCGGGCCGCGCAGGCCGGCTGTTTGCGTATTCTGGTTGTCGGCCACAGGCCTGCCGTTGGCGGCCGTTAATTTTTTCTCATTTTTCATAGTTTGATGTCGGTTTGATTGATAGGGTAAAGATAAAAATAATTCCGTGCTCGCGCCGGTTTTGCGGATATTTTGGCAGAAGGCTGCAAAATATTTCCTTGCTTTATACGCCCTCGTTGTTTTCAAAAAACATCCGTCTTTCAAAATCCGGAACAACCTAACAAAATTCCGCCAAATGTCATATATTAGCAAACACGATCCCCGACCACACGCAGTCCGATCATAATAACCATAAGAGATATGACCTTAGTCCAGTTACAATACATCATGGCCGTAGCCCGGTGGGGCAGTTTCACTACGGCCGCCGAAAAATGTTTCGTCACCCAGCCGACCCTTTCGATGCAGGTACAGAAACTCGAGGAAGAACTCAATATCCAAATATTCGACCGGAACAAAAAACCAGTATCCGTGACACCGGTCGGGCGGCAAATCGTTGCGCAGGCGGCCGTGACAGTTGGAGAATCGATGCGGATAAAAGATATCATCGATGAAGCCAAAGGCTCCATTTCCGGCGAATTCCACCTGGGCATCATCCCATCGGTCATGCCGGCATTACTCCCTATTTTCCTGCGGACCTACACCCGGAAATTCCCGAAAGTCGTGCTTCACTTGGAAGAACTTCAGACGAACGATATGATCTCAGCCCTGAAAGGCCGGGTAATCGATGCGGGAATAGCCGCTACCCCACTGGAAGATAATAGCTTAGTAGAACAACCCCTATACCTCGAACCGATGTTGGCTTTTGTAGACCGAGAATCTGCCCTATACGGTAAGAAGAAGATTACACCGCAAGACCTGTCCGAAGAACAACTCTTGCTTCTGGAAAACGGGCATTGTTTCCGCAATAGCGTACTCAACCTTTGCCAGGAAGCCCACAAAAATGCCCAAAGGCAAAAGTTTCGCCTTTCGAGCGGGAATTTCGACACGCTCATCGGCCTGACTAAAGACGGGTTCGGCACGACCGTGCTCCCATATTTGAATACCCTTTCTCTTTCAGGGGAAAATCGGTTGATGTTGCGCGAATTTGAAAAACCCATCCCTTCCCGGGAGATCAGCCTGATCCGCTCGACCACCCAACTCCGCCGGAAAGTGTCGGACTCTATCGTCGAGACTATCCGCGGGATCATCCGGGGGATGATCATGCTGGACCAGACGAAAGTCATCAGTCCGATCGAAGGCCAAAAATCAAAAGAAGTAGCCGTTTAAAGAAAACTCACGCAAAAACGAAAAAAGCGTCCGGGATTTTCAAAAATCCCGGACGCTTTTTAAGTATTTATTTCGTTGGTTTATAGCTGATTGATCTCGAAAAGAACATTTTCGTTAACATTTATACAAACTTCCTTCGGCCACTTCCCTGCAAATATTCGACTCTCGAGAGGCTTTAACGCCCCAGAAAAATGAGCAGCACCGAAATATCGGCCGGACTGACCCCGCTGATCCTCGAGGCTTGGGCAATATTTTTCGGTTGCACTTTTTCCAGCTTCTGCCGGGCCTCTATTGAAATAGACTGAATTTTCATGAAATCGAAACCTTCAGGGATCACCACATTCTCCAGCCTGGCGAGTTTGCGGACATTCTCTTTTTCTTTTTCTATATAGCCTTCGTATTTGATATAGATTCCCGCCTGCTCGACTGCGTCCGGACCGATGGAATTTTCTCCGATAAACCGGTCAAGAGTTGGGAATGTTTTTCGCATATCCTCCATCGAAATATTGGGACGCGCTAATACCCTATCGGCCTTGCAACCTTGGGAGAGCAAGGCAGAATTTTTGCTTTCCAAAAGCGCCTGAGTTTGCTGGGGAGTAACCGAAAAATCTCGGAAAAAAGCGACTAATTCCTCGGATTGCCGCACCTTTTTTTCCACACGCCATAGCGCCTCGTCCCCCACAGTCCCCAAAGAATGAGCCAAAGGAGTCAGCCGGATGTCCGCATTGTCGCCCCGCAGAAGTGTACGGTATTCTGCGCGGGAAGTGAACATCCGATAAGGTTCCTGGGTACCTTTGGTCACCAGGTCGTCTATCAGCACCCCGATATAAGCCTGATCCCGGCGCAGGATAAATTCGCCTTCCCCTTTCACCTTCAGTACCGCATTGATCCCAGCTATCAAGCCCTGGCCGGCGGCCTCTTCATAACCAGTCGTTCCGTTTATCTGCCCGGCAAAATACAGCTTTTTTATCCGCTTCGTTTCCAGCGTAGGGTTCAGCTGGGTCGGCGGGAAATAATCGTATTCTATGGCATAGCCCGGTCGCAGCATTTTTGCATTCTCAAACCCTTTTACTTTGCGCAGCGCACGGATCTGGATATCCTCAGGGAGTGAAGTAGAGAATCCGTTTATGTACATCTCGACGATCCCTTCGCCTTCAGGCTCGACGAATAACGGATGGGAATTTTTCTCGGCGAAACGGTTTATTTTGTCCTCTACCGAAGGGCAGTAGCGAGGCCCAACTCCTTTTATCCTTCCGGTGAACAGGGGCGAACGATCGAATCCCTCCCGAAGTACGGCATGGACTTCTTCATTGGTGTAAGCCATCCAGCAACTTTCCTGATGTTCTAAAGGAGGTGTATCCGAAAAAGAAAAGCGGCCGGGAACCTCATCGCCTTTTTGCTCGGTCATCTGGGAAAAATCCAGCGAACGGGCATCGATCCGGGGCGGCGTCCCTGTTTTCATACGGCCGGATTCAAAACCCAAGGCCACCAACGATTGGGTAAGTCCTTCAGCAGAAGGCTCCGAAATACGGCCTCCCGTAAATTGCTTTTCCCCGATATGTATCACGCCTCCCAAAAAAGTCCCGTTGGTCAGGATCACAGTATCGGCCAGTGCCTCCACCCCCAGGGCGGTACGGACTCCCGTTACCACATCCCCGTCGACCAATATCCCGGTTACCGTATCGGAAAACAGATCGAGGCCGTCCGTATATTCCAATTCCGAGCGCCACTGCTGCGAGAATTTATATTTATCACATTGAGCCCGGGGACTCCACATGGCAGGTCCTTTGGACAGATTGAGCATCTTGAACTGGATCGCCGTCAGATCGGTCACAATGCCGGAATACCCCCCCAGCGCATCTATTTCGCGAACGATCTGGCCCTTTGCAATACCTCCCATGGCGGGATTGCAGGACATCTGGGCGACATTCTGTAAATTCTGAGTGATGAGCAGTGTTCGGCATCCCATGCGGGCAGCTATGCGGGCAGCCTCGCAACCGGCATGCCCCCCTCCCACTACGATCACCTGATATTTTGAAACGAATACGGACATACTATATTCTTTATTCAAGGCGCAAAATTAGCGCAAACCTTGCGCACATCAAAAAAATAATATCGAAATCAAAACGGTTGTTCCACGTGGAACAACCGGAACTTTTCTATATTGTGTTCCACGTGGAACTAAAAATATTTTACGTACGCCAAGAACAATAGGTAAACGATCATGTTCACAAACGAGAAAAGTGCCGATGCCCGCTGGTAATACTCCACTTGCTTTTTATTCAGACGGACGATCATCATAACGGCCGCCTGGAAAATGAACAGCACCATCGGGGCGTACATAGCGGTCAGAGCGATGTAATTATTCACGATTACCCCGGAAAGAATGTCCCAATGGAACAGCCGGGACGCCCACAGGATGACGAGCGAAATACTGCTCAGCAGATTTATGCTGTTGATATACCCGTACAATCTTTCCATCTATCTGATCTGGTTTACTCTTTATTTTAATTGCAAATCGGCACAAAGATACGAATTGAGCCTTACTTTCGGGAGGAGCTCTTTAAAACTTCACAAATACCGAAAAGGACTTGCCCGGCATCCCCGACCACCCCGTAATCGGCATACTTGAAAATCTCCGCACGGGGGTCGGTATTTATGGCCAACACTTTTTCGGAGCGAACCATTCCGGCGATATGCTGCAATGCCCCGCTAATCCCTGCCGCCACATAAAGCCGCGGAGCGACCTTCGCTCCGGTTTGCCCCACATGCTCAAAATACGGTCGGATGCCAGCCTGATAAACGGGGCGAGTACACCCGATCGCCGCACCGGTAAACTCCGCTAATTTTTCGATCGTTTTCCATGCTTCGGGATTTACACCCATGCCTCCGCTTACGATCACGGGCGCCGCATGAAGATTTTTATGGGCCGGCAGGATTTCTTCGCTCAATAGTTCCGTCTCCGCAGGCAAACTTTTAGGAATATCGCCGCTTTCGGTTTCAGCCAATATACGCCCTGAAAAAAGGGAGACTTCTTCATTTTCCGCATTTTTATTTTTCCCTTCCAAGGCGTCCCGTAAAATATCGGCCAATACCCTATAATCATCCGCCGGGAAAAACCGGACGGCATCCCGCGGCGGCATCATCTGGTAATGGCGGTAAGTCCGCTTCGGAAATATGTTTTCATCTCCTTCCCGTACAGGCAAAGGGCTGCGCATCGACAACATCATTTCCCGCATGGAAGGGATACGTATCTGCTCTTCAGGATAGATCGCCTTGGTGCAGGCGAGGATCACCGGGGTTTTCACCCGAAGCTGCTGTTGCCGGGTATCCGTTTGGCGGGTCACATAAAGTCCACCCCCGGAAACGGAAAAATCGGAAACGTCTTCCAACAAACCAATTCCGGATAGTTCGGACAAATATCCCGGAAATTCTCCGGATGCATAGTCCCATCCCGCCTGCCCGCAAAGAATGATATCCGCCGGATGCTCTTTCAAAAAATCCGAGACACCCCTTGCTGCCACATAAGAATCTAAAGGACAATTATTTATCCTTGAAACGAATGGAGTCCCCATCGCCAGCGCATAGCGCAATGCCCGCCCGCCCTCCGCCGGGCATACACTGACAGCAGAAACCTCGGCATCGGCAGACAACGCTTTTGCGAGGACTTGCTTATCTAACTGGCTGACAGACAGCGCATCGGAAGAGATCGACACCGCATCTTTTCCGCTGTCTATCCGTATATTCGAGTAGATGTCCGAAGAAAGGCTGAGCGCAACGAGTATTTTCATGATCCGGGCGGGGAGTGTTTATCCGGACAAAGATAAATTTTTTCATAATATCCGCCTTTGCACACCCGAAACTTTCGGGTATTTATTAGATTTGCAGGACGGATTCCATCCCGGCTAACAAATACCAAAATAAAACCCAGTATCATGGATACGAACACTCCTAAAGTCTCCGGACGCATCCAGCGCCTGGAGCCATCGGCCACCCTGGCGATGTCGGCCAAAGTCCGCGAACTCAAAGCGCAGGGAGTCGATGTGATCAGCCTTTCGCTCGGCGAAACGGACTTCTTTACGCCCGACGCCGTCAAAGAAGCCGCAAAAAAGGCGATCGACGACAACTACAGCTTTTATTCGCCCGTGGCAGGCTACCCGGAACTCAAAAAAGCCGTGTGCCTGAAGTTCAAGCGCGACAACAATTTGGATTACCAACCCAACCAGATCGTGGTGTCCACCGGCGCAAAGAACTCCCTTTACAATGTAATGCAGGTCCTGGTAGACAAAGGAGACGAAGTCCTGGTACCTGCCCCGTATTGGGTAAGCTACGTAGAGATCATTAAACTGGCCGAAGGAACCCCGGTCATCATGCCCACGACGATCGAAACGAACTTCAAGATAACCCCCGAACAACTCGAGGCGGCTATCACCCCTAAAACTAAGGCCATCATCTACTCTTCCCCGTCCAACCCGACGGGCGCCGTCTACACACGCGAAGAACTTAAGGCCCTGGCCGAAGTGTTCGCCCGCCATCCGCAGGTGTTCATCATCTCGGACGAGATCTACGAACATATCAACTTTACGCCCGAAGGACATACGTCCATCGCCGAATTCCCGGAAGTATACCCGCAAACCATCGTGGTGAACGGACTGGCCAAGGCTTATGCCATGACCGGATGGCGCATCGGCTTTATCGGCGCCGCTCAGTGGATCGCCAAAGCGTGTGAAGACCTTCAGGGACAGGTAACTTCCGGCACCAACTCGGTCGCTCAGGAAGCCGCCGTAGCCGCCCTGAATGCCGACCCGGAAAAAATGGTCAAGCCCATGGTGAAAGTATTCGCCGGCCGCCGCGAATTAGTTCTCCAGAAACTGGCCGAAATCCCCGGATTCAAGACTGACATCCCATACGGAGCGTTCTACGTATTCCCGGATATTTCCTATTACAAGGGAAAAACGCTGGGAGGACACAAGATCAACACCTCGGACGACCTATGCCTTTACCTGCTGGCCGAAGCCCACGTAGGGTTGGTAGCCGGTTCTTCTTTCGGCAACGACGACTGCATCCGCCTGTCGTACGCTGCCAGTGAAGAGGTGCTCTCCGAAGCCATTCGGCGAATTAAGGAAGCCCTGGCAAAATAAGGCTTTCGTGCAAGCAAACAAAACCCCGTAACTTTCGTTGCGGGGTTTTTATATGCGGAAACCACTCACAGCATTCCCAATTCTTTAAACATAGTCCTGTACACAGCCGCCTTTTCCGCCAAAGGCCGGGGATAGGCCCGCGAGGTTGACGGCATCCGGTACAGGGAGATTTCCCGTCCGTCTATAGCAAACCGGGTATAACTTCCTACAGGGGGTTCCTGTACCGGGGAAGGAAGAATGGACAACAGCGTATCCATCGCCTTCTGCCCTGTGACGGCTATCGCCTGGCAAGAAGGCACGCGGCGTATCGCCCCCACAATATCCGACGAGCGGACAACCTCCAGGAATTTATCGGATGCATTATTTTTCAAACGCACGATCTCATCGGCCGTATCGCCCATCCCGATACCCTTTTCCCGGCAAAATGCTTTTGCTTTATCGATATCGAACTGCCTGGGCGCTTTTAAGAAATAATCCTTGTCGGCGTAGAATAGCATCCCGAAAACGCGCCACATGTCGTTCTGGATATTCGGATAGTAAAAATCCATCGACCAGCGCTCCCGGGCGGGGGGAAAACTGCCTAAAAGTAATAGCCGTGTGCCCTCGGGCAGAAAGAAGCCCCAGGGATGCCGTTCGCTCTGCATCGATCCTAAATCTTAAGACGGATATGTATCTTGCTCAACAACCAAGCGATCCATACGGCCGCCAAAGAGTAGATTGCGCAGCGCACAAGCCCTTCCCAGCCACTGTAGGTAAACGAAGGCCAGTGGACGTGCAAAAGAATCATCAGGTTTCCGGTGATATACGGAATCATGTAGCAGGTAAGCGTAAGCGTCCCGGCCGGTTTTATTATGGCAAACCACGAAGTTTTTCCTTTCACGTCGCAGATATAGTGCAGCAGGGCTACCATCGGGAAGAACATCGCGCAGCAGTAGAAAAGCCATGTAGGCGTCGCCTGCATTTTGGAAATGATCCACCAGTTGTGCGCTACCAGGCCGGAGATAAACATCACCACCCCGATCGCGACCATCGTCCCGTAAAATTTGCCCGGCGCTTTGACATCGGCGTATTTCTGCATGATTACAGCCGACAGCATCCCGGCTACGGACAATGCATACAGCACCGGCTGGCTCGGAATGAGCTGGGCCCAAGTTCCTTTGAAGGCCCCGGCGAACGTCAGCAGGCAGCAGGCTACCAGCACCAGGAATGCGATAACCACTTTCTTCAGGTTGGAACCGGTAAACAGGTAAACGAGCGACGTACCGAGGTATGACCATCCGATAAGTCCCAGTATGCCCCACCATTTTGTGCCGAAACTCTGACCCTCTTTGGGCGTGAAGATCACGAACAAATATACCAACAACGCGATACCCAATACTTTCAACCCGGTATAGAGGTATTTCTTCCAGTCCGAGGCTTTAGGATAAAGATTCCACACGAGGAAGAATCCCGCTACCATCAACAGCGAGAACCAGGCCGAAGGAATACCCGAAGCAACGGCATCGTAACTGCCTTTGTTGACCGTGAAAAGCCCCATCACCACCAGCGCTACCGTACGGAGCAGCACATGAATAACTATCTGGAATTTATTATCACCCTTGCGGATACGGTTCTGCACGGCAAAAGGCACTGCCATACCCATTGCAAAGAGGAATGCCGGGAATATCACGTCGGAAAATCCCATCATATCCTCGTGTACCGTGGCATGGTACATCCAGTGCGGCAGGTCTTTCACGCCGGCGTATTCGTTCACCCAAAGCATCAAAAACATGGTGAGTGCCCGGAATACGTCGAGCGACTGTATTCTCACGGCTTTTTTGGAAATATTCATGATCTTATCTCGTTTTTTAGAAAAGGTTCCGATAGTAGAAAACAAATATACCTTTTTTTAACAAAGCGGCAACCCTTCCTCCGAATTTTTATGTCGCAATACGGACGGAAAATGCTATTTTTGTTTCCTGCAATAATCAACATTTACCGAAACGAGAATGAAAAAGACTTTATTGGCATTGGCATTCGGTCTGCTGCTCTGCATACCGGCCACGGCACAGATAAAAATAGGCGGCCGTTCGCTCGACACCGGAAAACTGCTCGATGCGGGCAAGAACGTAGCGGCAGCCGTCACCCTTTCGGACGCCCAGATCGCCAAACTGTGCGCCGACGCGGTGGCACAGATGGACAAGGAAAACAAAGTCGCCCCCGATTCTTCGGCCTACGCCAAGCGGCTTAAACGCCTGACGGAACACGTGCGTGTAGACGGGCTGAACCTGAATTTCAAGGTATATCTCACCCAGGATATCAACGCTTTCGCCTGCGGGGACGGCAGCGTACGGGTATTCAGCGGATTGATGGATATCATGGACGACGACGAACTGATGGCCGTAGTGGGCCACGAGATCGGCCATGTGGTGCATACGGACAGTAAGGACGCTATGAAAGGCGCCTATATGCGGGCAGCCGGGCGCAGCGCCCTGGGTTCGGCCGGAGGAACACTGGCCAAACTGACGGATTCCCAGCTGGGCGATATTGCCGAAGCCTTGGCCGGGGCACAGTACTCTCAGAAACAGGAATCCGAAGCGGATGAATACGGCGTGGCTTTCTGCGCGGAGAACAAACTGGACCCCTATGCGATGTCCCGCTCGCTCGACAAACTGGTCAAACTCTCCGAAGGGAGCGGCCAGCAGGCCTCGATGCTGCAAAAAATGTTCTCGGATCATCCCGACAACGCCAAACGCGTAGAGCGCACCCGGGCGCTGGCCGACAAAATGACGGGGAAGACAAGCGGAACGATGAACTAAAAAAGATACGAAAATGAAAATAGCTGTCCTGGGAGGTGGAAATATGGGAGGCGCCATCGCGGCCGGTGTCGTTTTATCCGGCGTGGCTCCGGCGGAAAACGTATGTGTGACGCATGCCCGCCCGGCCCTGACCGAGCGGTTGGAAAAGGAAGGCCTGCACATCCGGATCGGTTCCGATAATGCCGAGGCCACAAAAGAAGCGGATATCGTGTTCCTGGCGGTAAAACCCTGGCTGGCCGAAGCGGTGCTCAAGGAGATCGCCCCGGTACTGAATCCTGACAAACAAGCCGTCGCTTCGGTGGTGGCCGGACTGTCTTTTGCCAAGATGAAAGAATACCTGGGCAAATCTCCCGCCTTATTCCGCGTGATCCCGAACACCGCCGTTTCACTGGGGCAGAGCACGACGTTCGTCAGCGCGGACGGGGCGAGCGAAAAACAGCAAAAGGAGATGATGTCTATTTTCGAAGCGCTCGGAAAGGCATTTTTCGTCCCGGAAGAGCAAATGACGGCCGTGACAGCCCTCTGCTCGTGCGGCATCGCCTATATCCTGCGCTACATAGGCGCATCGGTGGATGGGGCTGTGCGGATGGGCCTCGACCCGGACGAAGCACTGCCGATGGTGCTCCAGACAATACGCGGGGCCGTAGCACTGCTCGAGTCGAACGGGACGACGCCGCAGCAGGAGATCGACAAGGTGACTACTCCCGGCGGCATCACCCTTAAAGGCCTCGAAGCGATGGAGCGGGGCGGTTTTTCCTCTGCCGTGATAGAGGGCCTTCTGGCCAGTAAATAAGAAAATACATGGAGTACGACAACTCCGCTGTGCGCCGGCAGGACCGCCTGCTGGAAAAAAGCGAAGCCCTGCGCCTGCTGCGCGAAGGAGAATATGGAGTTCTGTCCTTCTGCGACGGGAATCAGGCATACGGCATCCCGGTCGATTACGCATGGGATGGAAATACGTCAATTTTCATCCACTGCGCCCCCGAGGGGAGAAAACTCCGGATACTGGAAAAAAATCCCCGGGTATCGTTCTGTGTAGTAGGCCCTACCCGCGTCATTTCCCGGCTGTTCACTACCGAGTACGAAAGCGTCGTGGCTCAGGGAACCGCCTTCCGGACGAAAACGGATGAAGAAAAACGATTCGGCCTGGAACTGATAATCGATAAATATTCCCCCCACGACCGGGCGATCGGACAGAAATACCTGGAAAAATCCTTCCAGCGTACCGCCATGATCCGTATGGACATCGAAACCTTGTCGGGCAAATGCAAAAAAATGAAATAACCGCATAAACGGCCATGAAACCGAAATACAAACGCATCATCGTCAAAATAGGCAGCAACGTGCTCACCCGGGCGGACGGCACGCTGGACACCACCCGTATGTCGGCCCTGACCGACCAGGTGGCCGAACTGATGGGCGCCGGGGTCGAGGTCATCCTCGTATCTTCCGGGGCGGTAGCCGCCGGACGCAGCGAAGTGCCTGTCAAAGCGCAGCATATGGACGCCGTGGCCTGCCGGCAGCTGTTCTCGGCCGTCGGGCAGGGGAAACTGATCGGAAAATACTACGAACTGTTCCGCGAACACGGTATCACCTGCGGACAGGTGCTCACCACCAAGGAAAGTTTCGGAACGCGGGGCCACTACCTCAACCAGCGGGGATGTATGTCCGTCATGCTGGAAAACGGCGTAGTGCCCGTAGTGAACGAAAACGATACCATCTCGGTAACCGAATTGATGTTCACCGACAACGACGAGCTTTCCGGCCTGGTGGCCGCCATGATGGACGCCGAAGCACTCATCATCCTGAGCAATATCGACGGCATCTACGACGGAAGCCCGGCCGACCCCGCTTCCCGGGTCATCGCCCGCATTCTCCCCGGCCAGGCCGACCTTTCGCACTGCATCCAGTCCTCCCGCTCCCAGTTCGGGCGCGGCGGGATGATCACCAAAAGCCGTATCGCCGCCAAAGTAGCCGAAGAAGGAACCGAAGTGGTGATCGCCAACGGAAAACGGGACAACATCCTTACGGACATCGTCCTGGGCGCGAACGATGTACCTTGCACGCGTTTCCTGCCGGCCCCGAAAGCCATCAGCGCGATCAAAAAATGGATCTCCCACTCCGAAAGTTTCGCCAAAGGGGAAATCCATGTCAACCAATGCGCTTACCAGGCCCTTACCGGTGCAAAAGCGATCAGTTTGCTTCCGGTAGGCGTCAGCGAGATCCGCGGGGATTTTGAAAAAGACGACATCGTGCGCATTATCGGGCCGGACGGACAGCCGGTCGGCGTGGGGCGCGTCTCCACCGGCAGCCAACAAGCCGCCAAGCTGATCGGCCGAAAAGGCGGCAAAGCGCTGGTGCATTACGATTACCTTTGTTTGGATTGAAAAGAAAAACAGATATGGACTTAAAGAATACTTTTGAAAGAGCCGTCGCCGCTTCGCGTTCGCTGGCCCTGCTGGACGAGGAAAAGATCAACCAAGTCCTGCTGGCCCTGGCCGACGAAACGGAAAGACAATCGCAGTACATCCTCTCGGAAAACGCCCGGGATCTGGCCATCAAGGACCAATCGGACCCGATGTACGACCGGCTGATGCTCACCCCGGAACGCATCAAATCCATCGCCGCGGATATCCGCAACGTAGCCTCGCTGAATTCGCCCGTGGGCGAAGTACTGGACCAGTGGACACGCCCCAACGGAATCAAGATCACCAAAGTGCGCGTGCCGTTCGGGGTGATTGGAGTGATCTACGAAGCGCGGCCCAACGTGAGCTTCGACGTCTTTTCGCTGTGCTTTAAGACCTCGAACGCCTGTATTCTCAAGGGAGGATCGGACGCCGTACATTCCAACGCCGCTATCATTTCGGTCATAAAAAAAGTGCTGTACCAATGCTCGGTCGCGCAGGACGTGGTGACCCTACTGCCCAACGACCGGCAGGCTACGGCCGAACTGCTCACCGCCACCCAGTACGTGGACCTGCTGATCCCCCGCGGGAGCGCCTCGCTGATCCAGTACGTGCGCGACAACGCCCGGGTGCCGGTGATAGAGACGGGCGCCGGAGTATGCCATACTTATTTTTCCGCAGACGGCGATACGCAAAAGGCAGCCGCCATCGTCTTCAACGCCAAAACGCGCCGCGTATCGGTATGCAATGCGCTGGACTGCCTAATCGTGCATTCCTCCCGCCTGACGGACCTGCCCGAAGTGTGCGCGCCCCTGAAAGAAAAGAATGTAGAAATATTCGCCGACCAGCGTGCTTATGATGCCCTGAAAGGGAAATATCCTTCCGAGTTGCTCTCCAAGGCCAACCGCCGCAGTTTCGGTACCGAATTCCAGGATTATAAGATCGCCGTAAAAACGGTGGACAGCCTCGAAGAAGCGCTGGAACATATCGCCAAATTCTCGTCCGGACACAGCGAATGCATCGTCACTGACAATATCGCTTCGGCGGCTGAATTCGAGAAGCGGGTCGATGCGGCCTGCGTATACATTAACGTGTCTACCGCCTTTACGGACGGCGCGCAGTTCGGTTTCGGCGCGGAGATCGGCATCAGCACCCAGAAGCTCCATGCCCGCGGCCCGATGGCCCTGCCGGAACTCACCAGCTACAAATACCTCATCTCCGGAGAAGGGCAGGTGAGAATCCCCTAAATACGCCTCATCAGGCATAAAAAAGGCCCGCTTACAGCGGGCCTTTTTTGTATGTATATCGTTAATTACCGATGTTTTACGGGTGTAGACTGGGAAAGTCTCAGACTGCTCACCACTGCCGCCAGGATCGCAAAACCTATCGCCAGCATCAGGCAGCTTTTGGCAGACGTACCGGGCGCCGCCATCCGGAATATAAGGGCCACCAGCGTCGTGCCGAGCGTCTGGCCAAACAGCCGCGCCGTACCCAACATCCCGCTCGCCCCGCCGCTGCGGGCCGTAGGGGCCGACGAAACGATCGTTACGTTATTGGGCGTTTGGAACAGACCGAAGCCGGCGCCGCACAGCGCCATCCGCCAGGCGATCTCCCAGTTGGCCGGGTCTTCGGGGATATTCATCATCAGGTACAGTCCGGCAGCGAAAACGACCATTCCTATGCTCCCGAGCAATCCCGGATGGAGCTTTTCTACTAACCGGCCGGCCAGGGGAGCCGCTACGATGGTCGCCAAAGGCCAAGGTGTGAGCAGCAAGCCCGTTTCGACTACACTGCGGCCCATCACGTCCTGAAACAGGAACGGGAGGGATACCATCGCCAGCATCTGCGCCGTGAACGAACAGACAGACGTGCCGATGGACATGGAAAAAATAGGGATCTTCAGCAGATCGACCGGCAGGATCGGCGCTTTCTGGTTCTTCTGCCGCCGGATAAAGAAATAGCCTATGGCCAGCAGCGCCACGATCTGTATGGCGAGAAACTGCCGGTTCTCACTGTGTGCCAGCCCTTCCAACGTGTATATGAGCAAGCCGAAAGTCAGGGCGTTGGCCACGGCGCTCACTTTGTCGAACTTGTAGCCGCAGTCCTTTACCGGATTCTGGGGCAGGAACGCCAGGCCGGTACAGAAAGCGATAATAGCGATCGGGATATTGATCACGAACAGCCAGTGCCACGACGCCACCGACAGGATCGCCCCGGCCAGCGAAGGCCCGGCGGCGACCGATACGGACACGACCATCGCATTGATACCCATGCCCCGGCCGATGATCTCCGGAGGGTAGATAATGCGGATCAGGGCCGTATTGACGCTCATCACCGCCGCCGCGCCGAAACCCTGCACGATACGCGCAGCCACCAGCGTCCACAGCGAATCGGACAAAGCGCAGGCCAGCGACGCCAGCCCGAAAACCGCGACACCGAACAGGAATACCCGCCGGTAGCCGAATATATCGCCCAGCGAAGCGAAAGAGAGCAGCGATATGGTGATCACCAGCTGGTAGGCGTTCACTACCCAGATAATACGGGTACGATCGATTTCGACAACCGTTTCGCGGCGATCAAGATCCATTTCGGCGAGCCGGGCAACGTGGCCTATATCCGGCCCAATTTCGCCGCCCGTATGGCCGATATCCTGCGTTCACTGGGAGCCAAACCCTTCCTCACCGATGCCAATACCCTGTATTCCGGCCGCCGGGCGAACGCCGTAGACCACCTGCAAAGCGCGATGGAGAACGGATTCAACCCCATTTCGGCCCGATGCAATGTCATCATCGCCGACGGGCTGAAAGGCACGGATTACCGCGAAATACCTATCGACGGGGAGTATTGCAAAGCCCCTAAAATAGGCGCGGCCATCGCCGATGCGGATATCATCATCTCGATGAACCATTTCAAGGGGCACGAGCAGGCCGGCTTCGGCGGGGCGATCAAAAACCTCGGCATGGGCTGCGCGAGCGTGGGCGGCAAACTGGAACTGCACAGCGCCTCTCAACCAGTCGTCCTGCGGGACAACTGCAAGGGGTGCCTTATCTGCGTGAAACACTGCGCACACGACGCCATCCACCTGGACGGCGACCGCATAGCGGTGATCGACTACGATAAATGCGTAGGATGCGGGCAGTGTATCGCCCTGTGCCAGTACGGTTCGGCCGTGATGGGCGAAGGGGATACCGCCGAGCGCCTGAACTACAAGATCGCCGAGTACACCGCCGCCGTCTTGAAAGATAAACCGCATTTCCACGTGAGTTTCATCATGAACGTATCACCCGAATGCGACTGCTGGAACCACAACGATGCGGCCATCGTGCCGGACCTGGGTATGCTGGCCTCGTTCGACCCGGTAGCCCTGGATAAAGCCTGCGCCGACATGGTTACCGCCGCCCCGGTTCTCTCCACCAACAACCGTCTGCACGACGAACACCGGCACGAACATCTGGAGGGAGAGGACAAATTCCACCTGCTCCATCCGGACACCAAATGGGAGGCGGCGCTGGAACACGCCCAGAAGATCGGCATCGGGCATATCGACTACGAGCTGGTGACCGTTCCCTGATCCCGGCATTAAACCAAAACCGAAAAATACAGTCTTATAAAATAGAATTACAATAGATTACAAAATGGAAACAACTGCAAAACTCCAAACCCTGTCGTTCGACAACGCACGTACGTACGCTTTTGCCGCTATTTTCGCGGCCGGAAATATCGCCCTGCCCCAATTGGTACACCTGATACCGGGCGGCGGATTGATGTTCCTCCCTATTTATTTCTTTACCCTCATTGCGGCCTATAAATACGGCATCGCCGTAGGGTTGCTTACCGCCGTAGCGTCGCCGCTGGCCAACCACTTGCTTTTCGGCATGCCTCCGGCCGGTGCGCTTCCGGTGATCCTTATCAAATCCGTACTGCTGGCCGTAGCCGCAGCCTATGCGGCCAAAAAAGCCGGCAAAATATCCTTCGTCGCCGTATTGACTGCTGTAGCTGCCTACCAACTGGTCGGCTCGCTGGCCGAATGGGGCATCTCGGGCAGTTTCATGGCCGCCGCACAGGATATCCGCATCGGCCTGCCCGGTATCGCTTTACAAATCATCGGCGGATATGCCGTTTTGAGAGCCCTTCAAAAAGTCTGAAACCTCAATAGCCCGAAAAACCCAACACTATGGACAGAAGAGATTTCCTGAAAGCCGTCGCCATAACCGGCGCCGCGATATCCATCCAGCCCCACGGCGCGATGGACGTGCTGGCCCAGACCGTAAAACCTACCGCCACAGGCCCTAAATCCGACCTGGTGGCCGTGATGGGCGGCGAGCCGGACGAGATGTTCCGCCGCGCCATCGCCGAAGCCGGAGGCATGGGCCGTTACGTGAAAAAAGGCCAAAAAGTGGTAGTGAAACCCAACATCGGATGGGACAAAACTCCGGAACTGGCCGGAAACACCAACCCGAAACTGGTCGCCGAAATCGTCAAGCAATGCTTCGACGCCGGCGCCTCGGAAGTAACGGTATTCGACCATACCTGCGACGACTGGCGCAAATGCTACCAGAACAGCGGCATCGAAGCGGCCGCCAAAGAGGCCGGGGCCAAAGTCGTACCCGCCCATACGGAATCGTACTATCGCGAGGTATCCCTGCCCAAAGGCAAGAACCTGAAAAAGACCAAAGTCCACACCGCCCTGCTCGACGCGGACGTATGGATCAATTGCCCCATCCTGAAAAACCACGGCGGGGCCAACCTGACCATTTCCATGAAAAATTATATGGGTATTGTCTGGGACCGGGAGTATTTCCACTCGAACAACCTCCAGCAGTGCATCGCCGACGTCTGCACACTGGACAAAAAACCGGTGCTCAATATCGTGGACGCCTACCGCGTAATGAAGACCAACGGCCCACGCGGCCGCAGCGCTTCGGACGTGGTGGAGGCCAAGGCCCTGTTTCTCTCGCAGGATATCGTGGCCGTGGATACCGCCGCCGCGAAATTTTTCAACCAGATCCGCGAAATGCCGCTGGAATCCGTCGGCCACCTGGCGGCCGGACAGGCCCTGGGCGTAGGGACGATGGATATCGAAAGCCTGAACGTCAAACGTATCAAAATATAACCGTTACCGATGCTTCGCAAACTCCGTACGGCAGCCGCCATCGCGCTGCTGGTGCTTATCACATTCTATTTCGTCGATTTCGCGGGCCTTCTTCCGGAAGGCTTCAGCGTATTGGCGCGCATCCAGTTCGTCCCTGCTATTTTCTTCCACAGCGCCGCGATCCTCGGAGCTTTGATCGCACTCACCCTGCTGTTAGGGCGCCTGTATTGTTCGGCCATCTGCCCGATGGGTATTTTCCAGGACGTAGTGACCCGCATCGGCGGGTTCTTCCGGAAAAAGAAAAAACGGTATAAATTTTCTCCGGCGAAGAATACCCTGCGGTACGGCTTTCTCGCTGTGATGGCAGTCGCCCTTATCTCCGGGTTCAACCTTGCGGTAAGCCTCTTGGACCCCTACGCCGCCTACGGGCGCATCGCGGCCAATCTGTTCAGTCCGGCGTATCTGGCCGGGAATAATCTGCTGGAGATGATTTTCACCTCCTTCGGCAACTATACTTTCTACCGGATGGATATCTACATGCGGAGCGCATTCGCAGTATCGGTAGCCATCCTTACGCTATTCGGGATAGGATACCTCGCCTGGAAGCACGGCCGCGCCTACTGCAACACGGTATGCCCGGTGGGAACCTTCCTGGGGCTCGTCAGCCGTTTTTCGCTGCTTAAAATCCGCATAGACACTTCGAAATGCAACGGCTGCGGGCTATGTGCCACCCGGTGCAAATCGTCGTGCATAGACAGCAAAAACCACCGGATAGACCACAGCCGGTGCGTGGATTGTTTCGATTGTCTGGATGCCTGTCGGCAGAACGCCCTCTCTTTTTCCGCTCCGCAAGGAAAAAAAGTCGTCGCCCAAGCTCCACAACCCGACGCTGCACGCCGCAAATTCATCGCCACTTCGCTGGCTGCTACCCTTACCATGCCGGTGCTGATGGCTCGGGGCAATCGGGAACGCCGCCGTGCCCGCCTGCGCGATGAGAACGCTCATACGAGGCAGGTGCCGATCAGCCCGCCCGGATCGCTGGGACATGCCCATTTGGAAAGGCATTGTACAGCCTGCCACCTATGTGTGAGCAAATGTCCATCGCATGTGCTCAAACCCGCTTTCACCGAATATGGCCTCGCCGGAATGATGCAGCCGATGATGTATTTTGACAAGGGATTCTGCAACTTCGACTGTACGGTCTGCTCAGACGTATGCCCCAACGGGGCCATTCTGCCCCTGACCGTTGAACAGAAACACCTCACCCAGGTAGGACGTGTGGTGTTCGTCGAGAATTTCTGTATCGTGCATACCGATGGGACCAGTTGTGGGGCCTGCTCCGAACATTGCCCCACACAGGCAGTAAGTATGGTGCCTTACCGCGAAGGGCTGACCATCCCGCATACCGACCCGGATATCTGCGTAGGATGCGGTGGTTGCGAGTATGTATGCCCGGCCGTTCCACATAAAGCTATCTATGTGGAAGGTGAAAAAATACACCTTCAGGCAAAGCCCTTTGAGGATGCAGAAGTCCACGAAGAAGAAATAGATGGATTTGGTTTTTAGCCACGATCCGTTTACAATAAAAAGCCGGCCCAAAAGAGCCGGTTTTTTATATTTTATTCTGAAAGGTTATTATTCGACTTTTATCTTGAACGCTTTGGTTTTAGCCACAAGGGTATAACCGTCCTCGTCTTCAAAAACAAGGGAAAATACATGGGTAGAGGTCACAGAAGGGGCCTTCGTAGGTTTAAGTACAAGTACCCGGTTCAACAAATGCGGCCCCGCCCCCTGAAGGGCGTTCACGGTAGGATATTCTTTCTCCTGAAAAACATACCCCTCGTGCCCATTTACTACGCCCTTGACTACCTCATCCACGGAAAGGGAAAAAATATCGTTTAGAAGCACCCCCGCAGGATGCTGTTCGTCATAACCGGTATCGGAAGTGATCTTCACCGACTTAATACCTCTGAACAGGACATCGTAAGCCGAATACCGGGGATCGTAATTATAATCGTAATCCTGGTGGGCCTTGGTGAGCGAATCGTATTTTTCCGCATCGCTGCGCGAAGTAACATTCTGTACCAAATAGGGTTCACTCTCCCGGGGATCGATTCCGCCGGCATAAAAATCGATTTGCATCTTGTTGTACGGAGCCACCCCATCCCCCGCAGATCCAGTCGCCTCGTGATGGTATGTAATCGTAGCCTCCGCCATCTTAGGCGCTGTATAAGAACTGATACTGTTTTCCGAAGAGGTGTGGCCGGGACCAAATGGAAGGGCCTCTTTCGAGCAACTGGCAGCCAGCAATCCTACTGCCGACAGCGTAAATACGGTTCTGAGTTTCATGACGTGCCTATGTAGTTGGTTTTGGGCGCAATTTAAAAAAATAATACGCCCAAAACCTATAACATTTTATTAATTAACACGGGATTATCTCTATATTTTCCTCTTTCAGGTATACCAAAAACCGTTTTTCGACTTCATATCCCATATCTGTGAGAACATGGGAATACTCTTCTACCTGCGATTTATGCGCCAGATCCGGGCTTCCTGTCTTATAATCGATCACCACGGCTCGATTTCCGCTGAGGCATATTCTATCCGGACGCAGCAGTTTGCCGGAAGCTGTAACGATCTCCCGCTCGGTCTGCGCCTCCCACTGCCCATCAAAATACTCCCGGAGTTCCGGGTGTCCCGCCACAGCCCGGACGGCTTTTGCGATCTCATCCGAACGATCCCGGGGGAACAGGCCCGACAATACACCCCGGGAAACAGCCGTATCTATTTGGGAAATATTTTCTACCGCCGAAAGCACTGCGTGGATCACATTTCCCTTTTCCACGGCGCGCATTACAGGCACGGACCATATTTTTTTCCATTCGAGGCTTACCCGCAGACGGTCCCGCCAGGGAGCTCCCCCCATATTTTTTACCGAAAATGCTCCCGCAGCTTTGTTGCCCTGCGGATGATCATTTCCCCGTCGGCCGGCACTGTACAGGTAAATACCCTCGGGGTCGTCGTCGTTGCGGATATCGGTATTGCCCAGAAAAGTACCGAAAAATCCGGCAACCGTTCGTCCGGATACGTCGAGGGAAGTAAGCACATGGAGTTGATGCCCTGCCCGGGTAAGCGCCACATACAGCAGATTGAGGTTATCCAGCCATATACGGGCTTCGTATGGCGCATATATTTCGTCCAACCCGTATTTTTTCACACCCGAAAGAGGCACACAGGCTACCGGTAATCCTTCGAGCACATCTTCCTGCGGGACATTCGTCCAGATATCTTCGCGGTCGCTGACCTTCCAACCGGCAAAGGGCACGATTACGACCGGAAATTCCAGCCCTTTGGCCTTGTGAATGGTCATCAGCGTGACTGCATTGCCGGTATCGGAAGCCGGGATGGAGGCGGTAGCTTTTTTGGTTTCCCAATGCTCGAGGAATGCCACAGCCGAAGCGGATTCGTCCTTCACGAAATCGGCTACTATGTCCAGAAAAGCCGTCAGATAAGCATCCTGTCCGTGTCCCCAGAGGGTAAACGCATGGGTGATGTATTCGACGGTTTCATAAAGAGGCAATCGTAAAACTTCCTCCCGGCAGAATTTCCCGGCGGTCATCCGGGAAAGCGTTCCGAAAAAACCATTCACAGAGCCGGAAATTCCGGCTATTTTCAAATCGTCCGCCTCGTTTTGTCCCAGTTTTTTTTCTTTTTCCAAAAAATCGAGCACCGTGGCCCGGGCCTGCAAATCGTCGGGATAGCTGATGAACTGGAGCAAAGCCGTTACAACCCGCACAGCTTCTGCCGAAGCAATCAACAAACTTTCCGAGGATACCACAGGGATCCCATTCTCCGAAAGATATTGCGCCAGGACGCTGCCGTCCCGGTTGGAGCGGTACAATACGGCTATATCCCCGTACGGGAACCCGTCTTTGCCCACCACCCGTTTAATTTCATCCAACGTACCCTGCAACATCGGCGCGAACCTGTCCTCGGCGGTACGACCTTCCACATTTTGAATGGATACGAACCCTTCCCGGCCATCAGCCGCCTGCTGGCGGTTCCCCTGTTCATAAACCTGTTGAAAAGCTTCGCTTCCGGCCATCGGGGCCGCAAGAGTAAAGAATTCGTTGGTAAAATCGACAATGGTCGAGCGGCTCCGGTAGTTAGTCCCCAGGTTTTGTATTTCATATTGCTCGGAAGGGAGCCCCCCACCTTGTTCGTACAAAGTCACGAACTGCTCGGTATCACCGCCCCGCCAACGGTAAATAGCCTGTTTGGCATCGCCTACCACGACAGCCTGTCCGTCCTGCGCCAATTGGTTGTAGACCAGTTCCCGCAGGTTGTTCCACTGCAGGCAGGAAGTATCCTGGAATTCGTCGATAAAATAGTGCTTGTACCTTTCACCTATCTTTTCATAAATGAAAGGAACGGGCTCGCGGCGCAAATGGCGGCTGATAATGTTATTGAATTCGTATAGCAGCATTACCGAACTGCGCTGTTTGATCTCCTTCATTTCGGATTCGATCTCCCCTGCCACCCCCATGCGGCTCAGCGGGGCAAGCACCATATCGGCATACCCATATACTTTTTTCTTTTTCTCCAGGATATCGAGGATGTTTTCCAGTATCCGGCAAAGAGCTTCATAATGATTTCCGACAGCTATTTTTTGTTCCGCCGTAGCGGTGGCCGACCCATATTTTCCCGCCAGGAATTTCTCTACAGCCGGGGAATTTCCGTCCAGATCCAATACCCGTCCATCCCGGGCCTTGCGGAAAAAAGAAGCTATTCCATTGGCCCCGCCCGCCATTATCTTGTCGGAACCGAGCTTATTATAAATAATATCGCAGGCTTCCTTGCCTAATGCCGATATTTCTTTTTCGACCGAGACTTTATACCGGGACAGCCGACGCCCCAATTCGAGATAATCCTCCACTTTCTTTTCCCCCAGCTTTTCCAAAGCCTCGCTGCCTGCCTGATCCTGTATCAGTTTCCCGCCGGAGAACAGGATGGAAGAAATATCCCACCCGCTGCCCTGATCTACATTGCGCATCACAAAATCCACAAGCATATCCGACAGCTTATCATCAGTACCGGCCCGCATCAGCAGCATATCGACGGCCTGCTGCAGTATATCGTCGGCATCCACCACAATATTGAAACCCACCGGAAGGTTCAGTTCCCGGGAAAAAGAGCGCACTAACCGCGTGGTAAAGGAATCGATGGTGCTGACTGAAAAAGCCGAATAATCGTTAAAAATGCTTTCCAGTATTTCTCCGGCTTTGTGTTGCATTTGCCGGGGTGAGATTCCTGTTTTCTGTACAATATACACACCCATCCCGCCCGCATCTTTTCCATATGAAAGGTCTTCCAGTACGGATAGTATCCTCCGTTTCATTTCCCAGGCCGCCTTGTTGGTAAATGTAACAGCCAAAATAGAACGATATGCATCCGCCCGGGGAGACAGGAACAGCATCGTCAGGTATTCCCGTACCAGAGAATACGTTTTTCCCGAACCTGCCGATGCATTGTAGATATGAAGTTTTCCCATTTTATTCTCCTGTGAGAATCAAATTTACGCAAATGCCGGCGGGAAAGAAAACCGGAACAGAGAAAAGTGAACAAACTTGTGGATAACTGTGGATAAGTTGCCCTTTATCCACAATTATCTTCTTTCCTCTCTTTTTAAAAATCGAATTATCTATCCTGAAAACCTTATCTATTGAAGGAAAAAGGGGAGTTTCCACAAACAAAGGGGGAGCAATCACCGGCTTGCACAAATTAGATATCTACAAAAACCCTTGATAACCTCTGTGAACAATTATGAATATCTTATTCTACTTATTAATTGTCAACTATATGACCCGTTGATAACCCGATAACAAATACATCTAACCTATCTTTCAAAATATTCCATCTGTTTTTTACCCACACAATGAGCAGGTATATTCATCTCTATCTTTTATTTTTTATTAAAACAAAAGAATAAAGAAGAGGATAGAAAATTGTTAGTAAGAACTGAAAAACGGATCAGCCGATGATGATCCGGGCTTCCGGATATTTATAGGCCGGCTCCGGTTTCATTTTATTGATCAGTGCAAATCCGAATGTCAACAGGCCGATGCGCCCCATGAACATTGTGACGATTAGTGTGATCTTTCCTCCGTCCGACAGGTAAGGCGTGATACCGGTGGACAGTCCGGTAGTGGAGAATCCGGATACTTCTTCGAAGAGCAGTTTTATCGTCGCGTACTGCGGATCGGTAAAGCTGAGCACGATCGTGCCTATGATGACGAATATCGCTGAGAAAAACAGGATGGTCATGGCCCGGAAAATGGCGCTGTTGCTTATCTGGGAGTGTTCGATATTCACCCGTTGTTTTCCCCGCACGGTATTGAGGGCCGAGAGCACCAGTACGAAGAACGTAGTCGTCTTTATACCGCCTCCGGTGGAAGCCGGAGAAGCTCCCACGAACATGAGCATGATGACCAGCAGCAGCGTCGGGTTGAGTACTGTTCCGAAGTCGACCGATTGAAAACCGGCCGTGCGCGAAGTGACCGACTGAAAGAATGAGACTACGATTTTGCCGCCCCATGAGTGCTCTTTCAGGCTATTGTTCCATTCGAACGCCATGAAGAACACTGTACCGATCACGATCAGGAATATGGTCGTAAATACGACGATCCGGGTATTGAGGCTCCATTTATGGTTGATACGCCCCTCTTTTTTCAACGAATCGGTAAATATATCCTTGATCACCGGGAAGCCAATACCGCCCAGGATAATGAGGATAGCGATGATAAACTGCAGGACATAGGCATTGCGGCAGTAGAAACTGAAAAGATTGTCCTGGAACAGGGAAAAACCGGCGTTGTTGAACGCCGCGATAGAATGGAATACGGAATAGTATGCTTTTTGGTATACATCCAAAAAGGGCGTATTGTTGCTCCAGTTGAAAAATATGAGAATCGCCCCGATCGTTTCGATGATCAGGGTGGAGTAGAATATTTCTTTGAGCAGGAAGATACTTTCCTTAAAATTCCGGGCTTCCAGCGAATCTTTAATCAATGCCTGGTTGCCTATGCCTATGTTCCGTTTGGACAGGATAAGAAAGAAAGTTGCGAAAGTGATGATGTTCAGTCCGCCGAACTGGATCAGCAGCATGACGATGATCTGACCCCGCAGGGAAAATGTACTGCCTACGTCCACCGAAGCAAGCCCGGTGACACAGCTGGCCGATGTGGAGGTGAAAAGCGCATCGATATATGGCAGGTTCACTCCGTCCGCACTCATCTGGGGCAGCATCAGCAGGGCCGATCCCGCGAATATCAGGAACAGGAAAGACAGGACGAACAGTTTCTGGGCCGACAACTGCGTAGAAGGTAGGAAAGAGGAAGCGCGGCCTATTTCTACGATCAGCAGGATCAAAAAAGCTACCTGTTCAATGACCGAAGAAAGGAATTCCGGGTTCTGTACCCCTACGAACGAGAAAATATTGGTGAAAAGAGTAGGGGTAAAAGATTTATAAATGATGATAAATAAAATGATACCTAACAGGATGGCGTTTAGCCGGTATTCATTGAAATATTTCCGGGGGGAAAAGGAGTAGAGGTACCCCACAAAGAATTTCAGGTAATAAAAAGCGATGATGCCTTTGAAAGTATACCGGATAACCGTCAGCATTTCCGGGCCGTTGTCGAATCCATATGCTGCAATCAGTCCGGCTACGCCCGCCAAAGCGGCTATGACACTCAGAATATTCAGGATGCGGGTGGCGACAGGTTTGGAATCGTAAAGGAATATGTTTACGTTTTCCCGGATATTGCGGATGCGGTGCAGGAAGTCTTCTTTTAAAAACGGCATTTCTTGTAAGTTTAAGGAAATACAATTTACAACAAATGTACTTCAATACCCGGTGACCGCAAAATAAAAACCGGGAAAACGCTTGCAGCGCCTTCCCGGTTCAACGGATTTTAAAGTTCTATGGATTATTTACTTTCCTTTTTGTCCCCGTCCTTTTGGGTGTCCTTTTCGCGGATCTCCACCCGGCGGATCTTACCGCTGATAGTCTTGGGCAGTTCGTCTACGAACTCCACGATACGCGGATACTTGTACGGGGCCGTGATGTGTTTCACGAAATCCTGTATCTGTTTGACCAGGTTTTCATCGGCAATAGCTTTGTATGCGCTGGCCAGTACGATGGTCGCTTTGACGATTTGTCCGCGAATCTCGTCCGGTACCCCGGTAATGGCGCATTCCACCACGGCCGGATGTGTCATCAGAGCGCTCTCCACTTCGAACGGCCCGATACGGTAGCCGGAACTTTTGATCACATCGTCTGCGCGGCTCACGAACCAGAAATAGCCTTCCTCGTCCCTGGTGGCTACGTCTCCCGTGTAATATACACCGTCCTTGATCGAACGGATGGTCATTTCCGGGTTTTTGTAGTATTCCTTGAACAAACCGAGCACTTTTTTCCCATGCGTACGGATGACGATCTGGCCTTCCTCGCCTGTTTTTACGCTGTTTCCATCGGCATCTACCAGGTCTACGTCGTACTGCGGGTTGCGGATACCCATTGAGCCGCTCTTGGGTTCTATCCAAGGGTAGGAAGCGATGATCAGCGTAGTCTCGGTCTGCCCGAAACCTTCCATCAGTTTGATGCCCGTGCGTTCCAGCCATTGTTTGTACACTTCCGGATTGAGAGCCTCCCCGGCGATGGTGCAATATTTCAGGGAAGAAATATCGTATTTACCCATTCCTTCGTCATGCAGCAGGAAACGGAATACCGTAGGCGGTGCGCAGAACGAGGTGATGTGGTATTTCTCGACCATTTCCAGGATCTCGGCCGGGAGGAATTTGTCGAAATCGTATACGAATACGTTGGCTCCGGCGATCCACTGTCCGTACAGTTTGCCCCATACGGCTTTTCCCCAGCCGGTGTCGGCCAGCGTGAAATGAAGACTATTCTCGTCCAGGTTGTGCCAGTATTTTCCGGTGATGATATGCGCCAAGGGATAGGTAAAATCATGCGCTACCATCTTGGGATTACCCGTGGTTCCGGAGGTGAAGTACATCAGCGAAATATCGTCGTTGGTGTTCACATGCTCCGGTCGGACGAACGGGGCGGCGTTTTTCAGGCCTTTGTGGAAATCCTCCCATCCTTCGGGCACGTAAGGGCCTACCGAGACACGTACTTTTACGGTCGAGGAAAGCGGCATCGCTTCGTCGATACGGTCCGTGATATCCTTGTCCCCGACGGATACTATCATTTTCACCCCGGCGGCATTGTTGCGGTATACGATATCGTGCGGCATCAGCAGGTGCGTGGCGGGAATACACACGGCACCTATCTTGTGCAGGGCAATGATCGAGAACCAGAATTCGTAGTGGCGTTTGAGGATGAGCATCACCCGGTCGCCCTTGCCTATGCCCAGGCTGGTAAAGAACGAAGCCGCCCGGTCGCTTTCGCGTTTGATGTCGGCAAAGGTGAAATCGATCTTTTGTTTGTCCTTGCCTACCCAGAGCAGCGCTTTTTTGTCGGGTTGTTCGGCCGCCCAGGCATCGACTACGTCGTAACCGAAATTGAAGTTCTCCGGGACTTCTACGTGGAAGTTCTTCATAAAATCCTCCTGCGAGGAGAATTTTGTCTGTTTTAGGAATTTTTCAAGCATATTTTGGTAGTGTTATTTAGTTTTACAGCGTGCTTTCTGCCGTTTTTCCTTCCGAAAATTTCTTTTTTAAATCGTCCACCAACTCACCCATTACTTCCCGCACCGTCGAAATACGCGTTTCGCGGTAGGCATTGCTCCCGGCGAAGGCGTATCCTTTTTTCAGGTTGCCCTTGAACGCGTTGAACAGGGCCATGATGATACAATACGGTGT
>OWIO01000250.1_pt1 | contig 49870 bp, 40 predicted proteins | sample 1733011 | NCBI WGS metagenome assembly OWIO01 (sample SAMN05065779, study PRJEB22554) | human gut metagenome | biome: ENVO:2100002; feature: ENVO:00000062; material: ENVO:00002003 | host: Homo sapiens | place: USA | reverse complement strand
GAGTCAGCCCCTGGTTCTGGTATTGCTTGGCTACCGACACGACGAAACGAAGGTTGGCTTTGGTCAGTTTGTCCAGGGCTCTCTGGTCGCCTGCTTTGATCCGCTGGGCGAGCTCTACCTCCTCGTCGGCCGAAATGAGGCCTACTTTTCCGATTTCCTGTAAATACTTGTCCAGCGAGGCGGTCTCGCGGTTGGTGACCTGTTTGGTGATCTTAAGTTGTCTCATGTATCTCCTTCGTGCGGAGGATTAATACCCCGCAACATTACATTATACGTAAAAAAGGGAAAAAGGTTACAACTGGCGCCAAAGATTTAACAATCCAACGGGACAATCCGCAGCGGAATACACAGCAGGCCTATCAGGATCATGACTTTCACCCCGGTGTAGATGACGGAGCAAACTTTGTCCGACGGGCGCGCCAGAAGTGCCACGGCGGCGGCCAGCAAGGCGATTCCCGTGAACAGAAAGTAGAAGAAATAGGCGTTCCCTTTTTCAAAGGCGAGAACCGTGACCGTACAGGCGGCCGCTGCAGCCAGTACGGCAGCGGTAACGGCGGATGCTTTCCGTTCGCCCAGTACCACCGGAAGCGTCCGGTATCCGAATACGGCATCGCCGCGGCGGTTGTTCAGGTCGTTGAGCATGCTTAGGGCGGACAGCAGGAAGAACAGGAACATCCCGTGGGAAACCAATACGTTTATATCTACCACTTTGCGGTAGAAGAAAACGGCGAAAAGCGGGATCATCGCCAGGGCGGCCATGGCAAAATTGGATACCAACGGTATTTTTTTGAGCTTATGCGAATAAAACCACAGCAGGAATGCAAACCCGGAAAAGAACACGACCGACCGCAGCGAAACGAGCATGCTCAGGGCGACGGCCGCAAAATTGAGCGTGAGATATATTTTCAGGGTGGTGGATTGTGAAATGTAGCCGTCGATAAATCCTTTTTCGGGGTAATTGACCAGATCTTTGTTCTTGTCGTAGAAAAAATTGATGATGTACCCTCCGGCCACGACCATCCAGGTGCATACCACCAGCACGAAAAAATGCGGGTCTGTGAGTATCGAGAAATCCGGCGCGTGGAACGTAAAGAAGAACATACAACTCAGGTACTGGGCGGCGGCGATCAGGGCGATGTTGTACACGCGGGTGAGCGAAAGCAGGCTCACGACTTTCATGGCGGTAACGGCCCACGCGCGGGGTGCGCGCTTTCCGGGTGAGGTGACGCCCCCTCCCATGGTCAGAAACGGTATATAGGCTGCGTGGAAAAGCCCCGGAGCATACGGGCTGCTTTGTCGTAATCGTCGGTGAATCCAAGTACGAAACCGCCGCCGCCGGCCCCGCACAGTTTGAGGTAGTACGTGTCCGATTCCAGCCCGTCCAGCCAGATCTTTTTCAGACCGCGGGGGATCATGGGCGAAAAATGGGTGAAGACCACCCGGGAAAGGGCCCGGACGTTTTCCATCAGGTTCGCTTTCCGCCCGTCGATAAAAGCCTGTATGCAGGCGTCATTCAGGGCGTTGAATTCCTCGCGGAGCATTTTGCGGAAGCCTTCGTTCTTCATTTTTTCAAAGAAGACGTTGATCAGGTCGCCCGTGGAATGCTGCATGCCGGAATCGAGCAGGAAGATGGCCCCGGCCCCCTCGGTATTGGAATCCGGGATGCCTACCGTATCGATATTCCCCTGCGGGCGTACCAGAATGGGTAGGTTCATGTAGCATATCAGCGGATCGAGCCCGGAGCTATGGCCGTGGAAAAAACTTTCCATCCGGCCTAATGCCTCTTTGAGCGAAAGGATATCCTGGGTCGAGATGCCTTCGGGAGAAATACGGTCTACGGCATACCGTTCGTAAATGGCCGCTACCAACGCGCCCGAGCTGCCCACGCCGTATCCCAGCGGGATGCTCGAATCGAAATACAGGCCTTCGTCCAGGTCTTTTTTCAGGCTGTCGGTATCTATCTGCGCTCCGAACGCCGGGTCGTCGTTCAGGGTTTCCAGGTATTGGCAGAATTGCCGAATATGGCGGCCCGATTCCTGGGCCGTCTCGCCCGGCGAATCGGAGGATACCAGGGCTCCTTTATAAAAATCGTAGGGAATAGAAAGCCCCATGGAATCTTTTATGATGCCATATTCCCCGAAGAGGAGGATTTTTGCATGGTACAGTTTTTCCGCGATTGCCATTTTTCGTTTACTCCGGAAGGGCCCAGCCTGTGCTTTCGAGCGCCTTTTTATAGTCTTTTTCTTTTTTCTCTTCTTCTCCCGCCAGTTTATTGAGGCGGTTGATAGCTTCGGTATATATTTTTACGTATTCCCGATTGTTTTCGCTGTAATATTCGCTGTTCTGCTCCAGGATCTCTTTGTTTATGCCATAATCCCTGTAGAGTTTCTCTATGAACGCTTTTTTTCCGATGCGGGAAAAAGTGGAGTCCAATTCGAATGCGCCTTGCTCATCCAAAACCTTCAGATAGGCCAATTGGCAGATTACGTCGGCCATCTCATCGGGAGACAGCAGCCGTTCGGGCTTCTCTATGTAATGATACCTGCATCCTGCGGCAGCGGCCGTCAGGACAACGAGCACCAAAACGCGTGCAAATTTAAGGTGAAATTTTGAAAAAGGCATATTTCGGGCGTTTTTTAGCGTTCGAATGTCAGGGCTGCCGGCGAGGTCACTTTGTACAGTTTGCCGTCGGCGTAGGCTACCTGGCCTCCGACGATCGTGTGGGTGATCCGGGCCGAGAACATCCGGTCCTCGAAAGCCGACCAGCCGCATTTGTATTTCAGGGACTCCCGGTGGGCGCGCCACGGGCTGTTGAACTCCACCAGTACGGCATCCGCGAAATAACCTTCCCGGATGAATCCCCGGCGTTCGATTTGGAATATCCGGGCCGGATTGTGGCACATTTTTTCCACGGCCAATTCCAGGGAGAGGCGTCCTTTGGAGACTTCGGAAAGCACGGCCGGCAGCGTATGCTGGATCATCGGCCCTCCGGAAGGGCATTTCAGGTAAGGACGCGATTTCTCCTCCAGGGTGTGCGGAGCATGGTCGGAACCGATCGTATCTATCCGGTCCGAGATCAGAGCCTCCCAAAGGGCATCGCGGTCTTGGGCGGTCTTTACCGAAGGGTTCACTTTTATCAGGTTGCCTTTCGTGGCGTAATCTTCCTGAGCAAAAAACAGATGATGTGTGCAGGCCTCGGCGGTGATCTTTTTGTACGAGCCGGGTTTCATGGCGCTGAGCAGGTTCAGCTCCCGGGCGGAGCTCACATGCAGCAAGTGCAGGCGGGCGCCCGTTTTTTTGGCCAGGTCGATGGCGTAGGACGAACTGCGGAAACAGGCTTCGTCGTCCCGGATGCGGGCGTGCATATAGGCCGGGATGTCGTCTCCGAATTCCTGCCGGGCTTTTTCGAGGTTTTCCGCGATCAGCACGTCGTCCTCGCAATGGGTGGCGATCAGTAAGGGCGAGGAAACGAAGATGCGCTCGATGGCCGAAGAATCTTTTACCGCCATATCGCCGGTTGAGGAGCCGAAAAAGACCTTTACAGCAGCCACGCGGTTGGTGTCGGCCCGCAGGATGTCCTCGACGTTATGCTCGGTAGCGCCGATCATAAAAGAATAATTCACCGAGGATTTCCGGGCCGCCATGGCGAATTTTTCTTCCAGCAGTTCCGGCGTGACGGCCGGGGGATTGGTGTTGGGCATGTCGATGACGGAGGTTACCCCTCCGGCTACGGCAGCAGCCGATTCGGTAGCGAAGTCTCCTTTTTGGATCAGCCCCGGGTCGCGGAAATGCACATGGGTGTCGATGGCTCCCGGGATCAGGAATTTGTTGTCGGCCTGGATCAGCCGGGTGCCCGGGTAAAGGCTTATCGAGGGGTCTATCCGCTCGATCACGCCGTTCTTGATGAATACGTCGCTTTCGTACACCGATCCGGCGTCGACTATTTTTGCGTTTTTTATCAGAATGTTCTCGTCCATTGCATGGTGTCTTTACTTATACCGCCTTGGCGTGCAGGTAGCGCGTCAGGTTTACGGCCGAAGAGAAAAATACGATCTTGGAATTGGCGTTGCGTTCGATGTGATACTGTGCCTGGTCCAGTTCCCGATAGATGTCCGCGATATTGCGCCCGTGGACATACGTGGAAAAGCTGTCGAAATTGAACCCGCCGGCGAACGACTGGGGGTGTACCAGGTTTTCGACCCCGTAATTGTGCATCAACGCTTCACGGAATATCTCGAAACAGTACTGCAGGAATTGTTTTTGCTGTTCGCGGGAGAGCGTGGCCATTTCATCGGCCCAAGCCAAGAGATTGCCCAGTTCCGAGGGCTTCTTTTTAGCCATGAACGCCGAGCGCACGAACCGCACGAAAAGTTCCGGGAAGATGCCTGCATGGCCTCCTTCACGGAGGATTTTCAGCGCTTTGCCCATATCGCCCTCGGCGGCGAAAGCGGCGTTCTGCGCCTGTTGGGGTGTCGCACCGTATTTTTCCGTAAGTTCTCCGGCGATCTCCCGGTCGGACAGCCGCCGGAAATGGACGGCCTGCGTACGGGAGGCGATGGTCGGCAGGATGGCCGTCGCGTCGTCGGTGGTCAGCAGGATGAGGGTCTTTTCGGCCGGTTCCTCGATCAGCTTGAGCAGCTTGTTGGCCGCCGTCGGGTTCATCTTCTCGGCGTGCCATACGATCATTATTTTGTACCCGCCGCCGTAGGATTTGAGCGCCAGTTTCCGCGAGATCGTTTCGGCTTCTTCCTTGCCGATCGTCCCCTGTTTGTTTTCGATGTCCATCCACTGGTACCAGTCGGAGAGGCTGCCATAGGGCATTTCCCGGACAAAGCGGCGCCAGGGTTCGAGGAAATCGTCGCTCACGGGTGATTTTTTCACTTCCTTGCTGGTATTGACCGGAAAAGCGAAGTGAAGGTCGGGATGGGAGAGTGCTTTCTCCTCGTCCGTCCCCAGCACAGCTGCGGCATAGGCGATGGCCACCCGTAGGGCCCCGGTGCCTTCCGGGGAAACAAAAAGCTGGGCATGACTGATCCGGCCCCGCGATACGGTGCTCTCCAGCAGTTCCCTCAGGGAATGATTTCCTATGATATCTTTTGCCAACATCGGATACAAAGTTACGTATTTTTACAGGGAACGGTATGTTGAGGGTTTCATAAAAATTTCATCGATTGCCTGTCGGAACCGCACGATAATCTCCCAAAGATAGCTACATTTGTAACTTGCATACTTTGCGAATAAATTAACCGCTAAATAACAGTTTTATATGAATCACAAGATTGTTTTCTGTGCCCTGTTCTCTGTCGTGGCTTTTGTGCAAAGCACTGCCCAGACGGTGGTGGACACTGCGTTTTTCCGGGCGAAAAACGACACGATCACTGCGTACTGCCGGGAGAGGCAGGGAACGCACAACGGCTATGTCGGACGCGTGCGCCTGGATTCGGTCCGGTTATCCGGCAGGAACCTGAACCTTTATTACAGCCCCACGCTGGCCCAGTACCCCTTGCGGGCCGACGTATGCCAGGACATCTATGCCATCCTGCGGGAAGGTTTGCCCCAATCCCTTTCGGGTTACAACCTGCGCGCCGTGACCGAAGGCAAGGAAATACGGGAACTCATTCCGGACTACTACAAGGAAAAAGATGTGAAAAAGAAAGCCTTAAAGCGCAAGAACATCCCCACGCCCCTGATTACCCCGCTGGACAAGGCCGATGAGCCGACGGAAGGGCTTTACGGGCGCCATATCGCCATGTGGCAGAGCCATGGGTACTATTACGAGCAGAAGCTGCTCCGCTGGGAGTGGCAGCGTGCCCGTATCTTCCAGACGGTGGAAGACCTCTTTACCCAGAGTTACGTCCTGCCGTATGTAGTGCCGATGCTGGAAAGGGCCGGTGCGGTGGTGATTCTGCCCCGCGAACGCGACTGGCAGAAGGTCGAAATCATTTCCGACAACGACATCCCGGTTTCCGGCTATCATGAAAAGAACGGGAAATACGCCTGGGGCAAGGGCGAGGGCGAAGGTTTCGCCAACCCGAAGAAATACTATCTGGACGGGGAGAACCCGTTTACTATGGGAACTTACCGCCAGGCCAATACGGTGGCCAAAGGAGAGGAAAGCGTCGCTGTATGGCAGCCGGAATTTGAGAAGGAAGGAACCTATGCAGTCTACGTATCGTACAAGACGCTGCCCAACAGTGCCGACGACGCTATGTACACCGTATACCACAAGGACGGGAAAACCTCGTTCAAGGTCAACCAGCAGATGGCCGGGGGTACCTGGATCTATCTGGGCAAGTTCGATTTCGACAAGGGCAATGCCGGCCGGGTAGAACTGTCCAATAAGAGTGCCCGCGAGGGCCGGGTGATTACGGCCGATGCGGTGAAGATCGGCGGGGGTATGGGCAACATCGCCCGTACCGTTCCGTCCGATACGGCCCAGCTGTCCGGCGATGCGCGCCGGGTGGCCGCTATGGGGATTACTCCGGAGCCGATCGTGAGCGGCTATCCCCGCTTCACTGAAGGGGCCCGCTACTTTATGCAGTGGTCGGGTGTCCCCCATGAAGTGTATTCTGCTTATGGGCAGGATTATACCGACGATTATGCCGGACGTCCCCGCTGGGTGAACTACTTGGCCGGCGGCACGAAAATAAATCCCGAGGGCAAAGGCCTCGGTATCCCGGTCGACCTTTCTTTTGCATTCCACTCAGATGCCGGGACGAAAATAGACAATACCATCGTGGGTATCCTGTCCATCTATACCCTCCAGTCCAACGGGGGTACGGAATTCCTGGACGGGGATTCCCGCTACGCCAACCGCGACCTGGCCGACTTGGTGCAGACCCAGATAACCAACGACGTGCGCACCCAGTGCGAGCCTAATTTTACCCGCCGCCAGTTGATGAACGGCAATTACGCCGAATCGCGTATCCCCGAGGTTCCTTCGATGCTGCTGGAACTCCTTTCCCACCAGAACTTCGCCGATATGCGGTACGGACTCGATCCGCGCTTTCGCTTCGTTGTGTCCCGCGCGATCTATAAAGGCATCCTCAAATTCCTGAGCGCCAAGGACGGCCGTCCCTACGTGGTACAGCCCCTGCCGGTCGACAATTTCTCGGTGGAATTCGCCGGTAACGACAAAGTCCAGTTGAAATGGCGTCCGGTAGCCGACAGCCTGGAGCCTACGGCAAAACCGGATTCCTATATCGTATATACCCGCAAGGGCGACGGTTCGTTCGATAACGGTACGCTCGTCAAGGATACCGCCTACACGGCTTCGGTAGCGCCCGGGCAGATGTATTCCTTCAAAGTGACCGCGGTCAACAAAGGCGGGGAGAGTTTCGATTCCGAGATCCTTTCCGCGATGCGGGCCCTCAACGAAAAAGGAACGGTACTCATCGTGAACGGTTTCGACCGCGTGAGCGCTCCGGAGAGTTTCGCTACCCGCGACAGTACCTATGCCGGGTTCCTGGATCTGCGGGACGGTGGTGTGCCTTATATTCAGGATATCGCCTATATCGGCGCCATGCACGAATTCCGACGCCGCATTCCCTGGATGGACGACGATTCGGCTGGATTCGGGGCTTCGAACAGCGATTATGAGACCACGGTGGTAGCCGGAAACACGTTCGACTACCCGGCCGTACACGGGCGTTCGCTGGCCGAACTCGGTTATTCGTTCGTATCTGCCAGCAACGAGGCGGTAGCCAACGGACAGGTGGACATGAAGAAATACAAAGCCGTGGATATGATCATGGGCAAACAGCGCCGCAGCCAGCTGGGACACAATGAAAACCGGGTGGATTTCGAGGTGTTCCCCAAGGATCTCCGCAAAGCTATCGCCGATTATACGGCGGCAGGCGGCAATATCCTGGTGAGCGGGGCTTATGTGGCTACCGACCTTTGGGATACTCCGAAACCGGATCAGGATGGAAAGGATTTTGCCCGCAATGTGCTGAAATTCCGTTGGATGACCGATTGCGCTTCCAATATCGGGGAAGTGGAGCCGGCCGTATCCCCGTACTCGTTCCTGGCCGGCAATTACGCCTTCGAGACCAAGCAGAACGAGGATATATACGCCATCGAATCCCCGGACGGCCTGGTGCCGGCGGGCAATAAAGCTTTCACCATCATGCGCTATACCGACAACAACATCAGCGCGGGTATCGCCTACAAGGGCGATGATTACCGCACGGTGGTGCTTGGTTTCCCGGTAGAGGTGATCAAAGGACACGACAAACGGACTGAATTCCTGGGCAAAGTCATGGAATTCTTCTTCGAAGGTTCGGATAAATAACTGCGTGAATTGCGCAAAAAAAGGCCGGGGCATTGCCCCGGCCTTTTTGTTTGCCCGCATGGGGCTGAAAAATACTTTCTACTTCTGATGAGGTTTACGTGTAAAGGATCGCCGTGAGGGATACCACGGATATCACCACCCACAGGCATAAGCCCAGTACGAGCGGGCGCATCCCCACGTCCTTCAGTTTGCGGCGGGAAAGCCCGGCGCCGATCAAAAACAGCGTGAGGATCAGGATTTGGTGTGCGGCGATGTCTATCCCCTGGTAAACAATAGTCAGCGAAGGGAACACCGTGTTTATCCCGATGGCCACGACGAACAGCAGGATGAAATAGGGGACTTTTACTTTTCCGCCCTTGTTCTTGAAGAGCCACAGGGTCACGAAAGACAGCGGAATGATCCACAGGGCGCGGGCCAGCTTGAGGGTGGTAGCCGTCACTTCGGCCTGCGGGCCGTAGGCCGATGCCGCCCCGACCACCGAACTGGTATCGTGGATGGCGATAGCTGCCCAAGTGCCGAACTGGGTTTGTGTCAGGTCGAGGGCATGGCCGATCGGCGGGAAGATGAACAGCGCGGCCGCATTGAGGATGAATACCGTCCCCAGGGCCAGGCTTATCTGGCTGTCGTCGGCTTTCACCAGCGGGCTGACCGCCGCGATAGCGCTCCCCCCGCAGATCGCCGTGCCGGAAGAGATGAGGTAGGATGTCTTTTTATCCACGCGGAATTTCCGGCCGAGCAGGTAACCCAGGGAAAGAGTCAGCACGATGCTGAAAACAGCCAGCAGGAGGCCTTTGCCCCCGGCTTCCATCGCCCGTTCGGCGTGGATGCCGAAGCCCAGCCCGATGATGGATATTTTCAGCAGCGTCTTTACGGCCTCGCTGCTCAGCTTTTCGAAGGGGTTGCCCATCGTGTTGGCCGTGGCGATGCCGATGAACAAGGCGACGGCCGGGGAAAGGAACGGGTGCATGTCCGGGCCCGGTACGATGCAGAGCGCCATCAGGACAATAAATACGATACGGCGCCATTTTTCTCTCAGAAAACTCTTCATTTCATCTGTTTTTTCAGCCCGCAAAGATAAAGTCTTATTATAAACAAAACGAATGGTATATTTTACTAATCCATAAATAATAATTATACTAAAAAGCGGCGGCCTAAAATTGCCCCGGTATGGTTTGGTTTTGTAAATTTGCCCGCGAATAAATAATGCGCAGTTATGTCCAAGTCAATGCTGACCATTCTCCTTTTGGTGTGTTCCAATACCTTTATGACGTTTGCCTGGTACTGGCACCTGCGTATGGCCGAAACTACCTGGTTTTCCAAGGTCGGCGTATGGGCCGTGGTGCTCATCAGTTGGGGGATCGCACTGTTCGAATACTGCCTGCTGGTGCCGGCCAACCGGCTGGGTTACCGGGAGAACGGCGGGCCTTTTTCGCTGATGGAATTGAAAGTGCTGCAGGAAGTGATCACTTTGGTGGTCTTCACCCTGTTCATGCTCCTGTTCTTTAAGAACGAGCAACTGCGCCTGAACCATTTGCTTGGTTTTCTCTGCCTGATAGGGGCGGTCTATTTTATCTTCAAAAAATAATCTCGGAAGCAATCCTGTAATTTTTATCAGGCCGTCCGGCAAAATGCCGGACGGCCTGCGTATTTTTGCGGAAAATCATCATCGGTTATGGAATGGAATACGGATTTGTACGACGGTCGCCACGGTTTCGTGTCGCAATATGGCAAGAGCCTGCTGGAATATATTCCGGCGAATAAGAATCTATCCGTACTGGATCTGGGCTGCGGTACCGGGACGTTGACGAAAGAATTGTCTTTGCGCGTCGGTGAAGTACTGGGCATAGATGCCTCCGGCGAAATGATCCGCCGCGCCCGGGAAATGTACCCCGGGGTAGAATTCGAAGTGGCCGATGCACTTTCCCTGAAGTGGGAAGATCGGTGGGATATCGTATTTTCCAATGCGGTGTTCCATTGGATATCCCGGCAGGATTTGCTGTTGAAGAGTGTGTGCCGGATTTTGAAAAAAGACGGGAAACTGGTATGCGAGTTCGGGGCGAAAGGCAATATCGGCCGGATCGAGGAAGCTTTTTCCCGCGCTCTTTCCGCAGAAGGTTATATTTATAAATCCCCGTTCTGCTTCCCGGCGCCCGAAGATTATGCCCGGCTGTTGGAGGCCGAAGGATTTGCTGTGGAAGAATTATCCGATTACGACCGCCCTACGCCACTGGAAGACGGGGAAAAGGGTTTGGAGAACTGGATGCGGCAGTTTTTTGCCGGCCATTTGGAAGGGATGTCTTCGGAGGCATGCACCCGCCTTTTCCGACAGGTGGAACAGGAATTGAAGCCTTCCCTGTGGGACGGCGTCCAGTGGGTGGCCGACTACCGCCGGATGCGGGTGGTCGCCGTAAAATTATAAAAGGGTTACTCCCGCCGGTATTTCCGGGGCGAGGTGCCGGTGATGTTTTTAAAGTATTTCCCGAAAAAAGACTGGTTGGGAAAATGGAGTTCCTGCGATATTTCCTGAATGGTCATATCGGTGGATTGCAGCAGGGCTTTGGCTTCCAGGACGACATAATGGTCGATCCATTCTCCGGCGGTGTGCCCGGTGGCTTTCTTGACCATTTGGGAGAGGTATTTCGGGGTCAGGCACAGCCTGTCCGCGTAAAAAGCCACCTCCCGGTGACTGCGGAACAGACCGGACACCTGATGGATAAAGAGATCGAAAATGTGGTCATAGCGCTTCTTGCTCAGGTCTTCCTGAGGGGAATGCCGGCGAAGGATGTTCAGGATGTCGTAGATCATGGCGCGCATCAGGTTGATGATGATCTCACGGCGCATCGCGTTGCCGGTGTCGGCGGCCTTGGCTTTCAGGATGTGGTAATATTCCAGGATGCACAGCCTTTCCGTCCGGTCGAGGTGCATGTAATCGAAGTCCCGCTTGCGGTGGTAAGTCGAGATGGAGTTTTTGATCACGCTGATGATATCCTGGGAGGAGCTGAAATCCATCGCGATGAAAACACCGGAAAAATCCTCTGTCTGGCGGATCAGTTGGATCATATCGTTGGGCCGGACAATGGTCATATCCCCCGGGATGGCCTGGTGCCGCTTCATATTGAGCTCGAATGTGACCTCCCCATGCAGGCACATCGAAAAAATGAACACCTCCGACCGCAGGGGGCGTTCCCGGAAAAACAGGTCGCTTACCTGGTCGAAGATCGCAAAATCGTCGCCGATCGTAATGACGTTCGGAATATTTTGCACAAAATTTATGCTAAGTCCTGGAATTTTTGTACTTTTCATCACCTAAAAACTGATTGCCGGATAAAATTAAGCCCTTTATGCCGAAACCGGCAGGCGAAACCGGGCAAAAAGAGAAAAATAGAACAAGTATCAGGTAAAACAAACCCATCCGGCGGGTTTTCTGCCGGATAGCAATGACTTAAAAAGATAACCCGAATATGAAAAACTTGAACCAGGCAATCCTCCTCGTTACGGTACTTTTCGCATCGGCCTGTGGCTCCGGCCATCAGCCTGCGCGCCAGCCGGTGTCCGTGCGGGTAGAGACCGTATCGTCGAAAAATACCGATACCGCGTACAGCTATACGGGTACGATCGAAGAAACTTCCTCTTCGATGCTGAGCTTTTTGGTGGGGGGCACGCTCCAACAGGTGTGGGCCGATGCGGGCGCCCGCGTGAAAAAAGGACAGAAGCTGGCTTCGCTGGACGGTTCTTCCCTGGCGGATGCCTATACGGCTGCCAAATCCAACCTGGAACGGGCCGAAGATGCCTACCGGCGAATGAAGATGCTGTACGATGCCGGAAGCCTGCCTGAAATAAAATGGGTGGAAGTGCAGACGACCCTCTCCGAAGCCCGGAGCGTGGAGCGTATCGCAGCCAAGAATCTCCGCGATGCGGTGCTTTATGCACCGGCAGACGGCGTCATTTCCGAACGCTATGCCGATCCGGGGGTCAACGTGGCCCCGGGAGTGCCTGTACTGCGGTTGGTGCAGATTAACAAAGTCTATGCGGTGGTGTCCGTGCCGGAACGCGATATTCCGGTGCTCAAGACCGGTATGGAGGCTTCGGTATCGGTCGGGGCCTTGGGGACCGGCTCCTATGCCGGGGTCGTGGCCGAGAAAGGAGTAGCCGCCAATCCCTTGTCCCATACTTACCGGATGAAGATCGAGCTGGACAATCCGAACGGGGAACTGATGCCCGGCATGGTTTGTTCGGTGGGGATAAAATCGCCGGAAGAAATCTCCCAGATCATCCTTCCTCCGTCGGCCGTGCAGATCGACGATAAAGGGCAGTCTTTCGTGTGGCTGGCCCGCGACGGAAAAGCCGATAAACAGATCGTGATGCCGGGCGGTCTTTCCGGGTACGGGGTGATCATCGCCTCGGGCCTTTCCGACGGCGACGCCGTGATCGTGGAAGGAAACCAGAAAGTGAGTCAGGGAATGAATATCGCGGCCCAATGAAGCAGGAAGGAGGAATCGCGAGCGTGATAGGGGGCGCATTCCGGTATCACCGGATCGTCCTGCTGCTGGTGGCTATCCTGGTGGGGCTCGGTATCGCCGGGCTGGCTGTGATGCCCAAGCAGGAGTTCCCCGAATTTACCGTGCGGCAGGGACTGGTCGTGGGGGTATACCCCGGGGCGACTTCCCCGCAGGTGGAGGAACAACTGACCAAACCGCTGGAAAATTTCATATTCAGCTACAAGGAGGTCAACCGCAAAAAGACCTTTTCCCAGAGCCGGGACGGCATGGTATTCGTCAATGTCGAACTCAACGACGACGTGAAGGACAACGACCAGTTCTGGTCGAAATTCAAACTGGGGGTCCAGGCGTTCAAGAGCAGTCTGCCTGCCGGGGTGATAGCCTTGCAGGTGAACGACGATTTCGGCGATACGTCGGCCCTGCTCATTACCCTCGAATCCAAGGACAAGACCTACCGCGAACTCGAAAAATACCTCGAAAACCTCGAAGACCGCCTGCGTACGATCGAATCGGTATCGGCTCTGCGTAGGTACGGGGTACAAAAGGAGCAGATCGGCGTGTACCTCGACCAACAGAAATTGTCGCAGTACGGGATAGGCCCGGTGTCGCTGGCGCAAAAACTGTTTTCGCAAGGATTTACGACCCTCAGCGGAAAGGTGGACAACCACCGTTTTGTAGCGCCGGTCCATGTGGCCGACCCTTACGACTGGGTGCGCGACGTATCCCAGCAGATCGTCTATTCCGATCCGCAGGGGAATGTCATCCGCCTGAAAGACGTAGCGGAAATAAAACTGGAATATCCCGATCCGGATTCGTATATCCAGAATAACGAAGTGAAATGTATCCTGCTGTCGATGGAAATGCGGCACGGGCACAACATCATCGAAATGGGCCGCCAGGTCAAGGCGGTGATCGCGGACTACGAAAAGACGCTCCCCGAAGGGGTCACCATTTACCGGATCACCGACCAGTCGGAGGTGGTCTCCGAATCCATTCATACGTTTATCCGGGAACTGCTTATCGCCGTACTTTCCGTGCTGCTGGTGGTCGTCATCCTGATGCCTATGCGGGTGGCTTACGTATCGGCTTCGACGATCCCCATTACGATATTCAGCGCGCTGGCATTGTTCTTTGTCTTTGGGATCGAGCTCAATACGGTAACGCTCGCGGCGCTGCTGGTCACCCTGGGCATGATCGTGGACGACTCCATCGTGATCATAGACAATTATATGGAAAAGATGGACGAGGGGATGTCCCGGCTGCAAGCCACATTGGCCGCCCCGAGGGAATTCTTCAAATCCGTCCTTTCGGCCACTCTGGCGATCAGTATCACGTTCTTCCCGTTCCTTTTCACCACCACGGGGATGTTCAACGACTTTTTGCAGTCGTTCCCCTGGGCGATCACCATCATTCTGGGGATTTCCTTGTCGGTGGCGCTGCTGCTCGTGCCGTTCCTCCAGTATACATTCATCAAGCACGGGGTGATAAACCGGGAGAAAGGAAGCGAGCATCACCATAAGACATTCATGGATACCCTTCAGAAGTGGTATGATAAGCTTCTGGCCCAGTGTTTCGCCCATCCGTACGTGACGTTGTCCGTGGGTATAGGGGCGGTGATCGCCGGGGCGGCGATGTTCCTCAACCTCCCGATGCGCCTGATGCCTATCGCCGAGCGCAACCAGTTTGCCGTGGAGTTTTATCTGCCTACCGGCACCGCGCTGGAACGTACGGCCGAATTGGCGGACAGCCTTGAAAGTATCCTGCGCAAAGATAAACGGGTGGTTTCGGTCACCAATTTCCTGGGTTCCGGGTCGCCCCGTTTCCAGACGGCCTATACCCCGCAGTTGCCGGGGTCGAATTTCGCTCAGTTCATCGTCAATACGACCGGGATCCATGATACCGAAGACTTATTGAACGAATATACGGGTAAGTATTCGGTGTATTTTCCGGATGCGTATGTGCGGTTCAAACAGTTGGACTATTCGCAGGCCCGTTTCCCGGTGGAGATACGCCTGAAGGGCGACAGCCTGTCCGTCCTTTATCAGGCGGCGGACAGCGTGATGAAAGTCATGCACAAAGATACGCGCCTGAGCCTGGTGCGCACTAATTTCGACGAACCGCTCCCGGGTGTACACCTGCGGATGGACGAAATCGAAGCGGCCCGTCTGGGGCTGGACAAGACGCTGCTGATGGCTAATATGGCGATCCGCTTCGGCGACGGTCTTCCGGTGACGACCCTTTGGGACGGGGATTACCCGATCGGCATCGTGCTGAAATCCCTCGACAAAGAGCAGCCGACGTTTTCCGACCTTCCGGACGAATATATTCCGGTGATGGGTGGGGTAGCCTCTGTGCCGCTGAGGCAGGTGGCTGCGATGTCCCCCGACTGGAATCCGGGACAGATCGTACGCCGCAACGGGGTGCGGACCATATCGGTGCTGGCTGAAACGGTGCGCGGGTACAATACCGACCGGGTGACGAGGGAGGTAGTATCGGCCATTAAAAAAGGCGTGCAGTTCCCCGAAGGGGTAACGATGTCCGTGGGCGGGGCGAAGGAAGTGGACGATGAGGCCCTCCCGCAGATCATGGCGGGCCTGGGCATCGCGGTCTGCATGATATTCTTCATCCTGTTGTGGCATTTCAAGAAAATAAGCCTGGCACTACTCACCCTTTGTTCGACGGCGATGTGTCTGTTCGGGGCGGCGCTGGGGATGTGGATCATGGGCAACGATCTGAGTCTTACCTCTATTTTGGGTGTGGTCAGCCTGATAGGTATTCTGGTGCGCAACGGTATCATTATGTTCGACTATGCAGAGGAATTGCAGCGCGACAAGGGAATGAGCGTGCGCGATGCGGCCCAGCATGCCGGTATGCGGCGTATGCGCCCGATATTCCTCACTTCGGCGGCGGCTTCGATGGGGGTAATCCCGATGATCCTCAGCCGGAGCGCCCTGTGGTCGCCGATGGGTACGGTGATCTGTTTCGGTACCCTTACTACTATGGTATTCATTTCGACTGTTATGCCGGTGGCGTACTGGTTGATATTCCGCAAGGATTCCGCCGGGACGAAAGAACCGGCGACAACGGTGATTGCCGATCCTGCGGCCCAATAAACCGATTTTGGAATTATGAGAAAAGTAATCATAGCCTCTATCCTGATAGCCTTGTCCCAGCCTGCCTGGGGTCAGCAAAAAGCCCTCACGCTGGACGATTGCCGGGGAATGGCCCTGGAGAACAATGTGCGGATGAAGAATGCCCGCATCGGGATCGAACAGGCCCGGCAGGTGCGCCGGGAAGCACTCACCAAATATTTCCCCACGGTAAAAGCGCAGGGTGTGTGGATGACCAACGATCACGGACTGATCGAACTGGACATCCTTCCTTCAATTCTGCCTCCGATGTATTTCATCGATAACGGAGTGATGGGGGCTGTCACGGCCACCCAGCCGGTATTAGCCGGCGGCCAGATCGTCAATTCCAACAAACTGGCCAAAGTGGGGTACGAGGTCAGTGGATACCAGGCTGAACAGACCCGTGATGAAGTGGTGCTTACCACCGAGGAATACTACTGGCAATATATCGGCCTGCAGGAAAAACTGCGTACCGTCGATATGGTGGAACAACTATTGGCCAGCACCTATAAAGATGTCGACCTTTATGTAAAGGCCGGGGTGACCAACCGCAACGACCTGATGAAGGTGCAACTTAAAGTGAACTCTGTCAAAAGTACCCGCCTGGAGATAGAGAACGGGCTGTCTATCGTCAAAATGCTGCTCGGGCAGTATATCGGGATGGGTACGGATGATTTTGCGGTCGCTCCGGACAGCCTTTCCAAACTGCCGGCCCCGCAAAATTACAAAGTAGACCACTTGCAGGTGCTGCCCAATACCTCCTCTTATCGGTTATTGACGAGCAATGTGGAAGCAGCCAAACTGCAAAAACGCCTGGCCGTCGGGAAAAACCTGCCGACTATCGGGGTGGGGGCCAGCTATTCGTATGACAATTGGCTGGACAACGACCATCGCCTGGGTATGGTATTCGCCTCGGTCTCGGTGCCTATTTCCGACTGGTGGGGCGGCTCACATGCGATAAAAAAACAAAAACTCTCCCTCCAGATCGCCGAGTTGGAAAAAGAAGACGCTTCCCAGTTGCTGCTCATCCGGATGCAGAAATGCTGGAACGACCTGACCGAAGCGTATAATCAAGTGGCTTTGTCCAAAGAATCGATCGCTACTGCTCAGGAGAACCTCCGTCTGAGCAGCGATTATTACAAAGCCGGAACGTCTACCCTTACCGATCTTCTGGATGCGCAGACCTCCCTGCAGCAGGCTCGCGACCAGTATACGGACAGTTATACCGACTACATGGTCAAACTTACCCTGTACCTCCAGGCTACCGGCCGGTAAAAGAAATACTTTGGGAAAATTCGGTATAATTTGCCTTTTTGTCGTATTTTCCTGCATTGAAAAAATAGTGTTTGTTAAATATTTGCAAGGTATTTTTTATACAAATAACTGATATTGGATGTAATATCTTTCAATGATAACGAAAATCAAAAATTTCCGGGATGTCCATTTTGTCGTTTTTTTTGTTTGCAAACTCCCTTTATTTTCTGAAATTGTCCCCCGCTTGGAATTTTACCCTACTTTTGCCCTTAGCGTTATTTATGAATTTGTTAACAATCAGAAAAGAATATAAAAAATGAAAGACACGAGATCAAGGAAAAAAGAAATCTACCAAGCGCCGGGCGCTGAAGTGGTAGAAGTCAACGTCGAACGTGGATTTGCCGTGACCAACAATCCGTTCCAGCCGGGAACTCCGTGGTAATGCCTTTTTAGCGGCTGACGGCCGCAACGAATCAGGAATAACAAAATAATAAGATGATGAAAATAAAATATATCGTATCCGCCCTATGCCTGGCCGCCCTTATGGTCGGATGCCAGAAAGAAGGCGGAAATTCCGGACAGTCCGGAGAAGGATTTAAACTGTCGGCCACATCCCAGCCTCAGACCCGCACATCGATCGGCGCCGACGGACTGACCGTGAAATGGGAATCCGACGACGTAGTGAAACTGGTATCCGTCAGCGGAACTACCTCCTACGACTTTAAAGTAGCCCAGGGCAGTATCTCTGCCGATGGGACCAAAGCGGATTTTGAACTGCAAAGCGGCGGAACCGTGGCGGCCGGGACTTACCGGGTCGTATATGGCCAGAGCGCGACCGCGACCGCTTCGGATGTTCAGTTCTCCTTCGGGGACGTTTCGACCACCCATGCAGCGAAAGACAATGCCAAAGGTGCATTGAAATACAAATACATGTATTCCGATGTGATCACGGTGGCGGAAGGGGCTACTTCCGCTTCGGCGCCCATGAACCATGCGAGCGCCATGCTGAAACTGCCTGTTACGCTGTCTTCCAACGCTACGGGAGGGGCTGTAACCCTGACCTCCGTAACGGTGTCGGACAAGAACAGCAACTCGGTATTCAGCCTGGAGCACAATATGAACAAGTCTACCGGCGCCGTTACGCCTAACGGAGCCCAGATGGCTGCTTCTATAGCTGTGACGTTCACCGATACCCCGGAATTAACGGTCGGCACTGCGTATACGGTTTACCTGCCCATCCCTCCGACGACCGTGAGCGATGCTACGGTAAAGATCTCGACCTCGGCGGGCGACTTCTCGTTCGACAAGGCAGGCAAGACTTTCGAGGCCGGATACCAGTATGAGGTGACCGGACTGACTTTCGACGCGGTGGGTGCTTCCACCAACGTAGGCAATGTGACCGACTGGAACAATGCCATGCAGGGCGCTTCTGCCCCGGTGACCGTTACGCTGACGGCTGACGTGACCCTGGACGAGAACGCGGTGTTCCCCACCTATCCTGTGACCGTGAACGGGCCGTATAAACTGATCGTCGACGCCTCCTCTTCGGTAGGCCCGATCGATGCGTCTGCGGATAAAATTATCGCTACGGCCAACCCCACCCGGAAAGTCACGACCACCGTCGGCTTTGTCGGCGGGGCAGACCTGGTGGTGAACGGCGGGATACTTTACGCTTCCGATGTCATTTTGGGCAACGGCAGCAGCATTTCCGGTACGGGCCGCCTGGTCCTCTCCGGGAACCTGACGGTAGAACCCCAGGCCACGGCTACCATCGCCGACGGATTTATCGCCAGCTGTGCCGGCCTGTACAATGACGGCACGTTAACCGGCGGTACGGTATATTACGGCACGGTAGTGGGTACCACCCCGGACAACGCCGTGAGCAAGGCTGCGGCCCAGCTCCCGTATTCCGGTTTCGATAAATGGTACCGCACAAAAATTTATCTGATCTTATCTTCCCTGGGTAAACAGGGTTGGTTTGTCGGAGAAACTTCCGGAAGCGCCGATAACGTATGGCAGTCCGGTAATGGTAACAGCACTAAAGCTTCGAAAGGAGGTTTGGCGATGGCCGGGGACGATGCGAACCCAACCCGTCCGGACGGTACGAATAAAGTAGCCGGGGATTATTCCCTCCAAATGGTATCCAGCTGGGTCACCATATCCGGGGTAGGAAAATTTGCAGCGGGGAACCTGTTTACGGGGACTTATGAAAATACGATCATTTCTTCGGGGAGTGCGTCCATGAACTTCGGGGTTTCCTATACCCACAAGCCGGTCGCTTTCAGCGGGTATTACAAATATACTTCCGGGAACATCGATTATGATGGAAAAAAATTAGATACGCCCCTTGAAGAAAAAGATGCGTGCGATATCTATGTAGCTATCTCGAAGAAAGTGTACAATGTGGACACCAATAATGCCGATAGCTATCCCGGGCTTACAGCCAACGATCTTTCGGCCGATCCGGATATTGTCGCTTATGGGCGCTTGACCAGCAGCGAAGAAGTTTCCGGTGCTTATGGAAACGGATTCAAAAAGTTCCGGATAGAACTCACTTATAAGAGCGATGACTTTAATCCATCGGATGCAAATTATGTGATCATTTCGGCTTCCAGCAGTAAGGATGGTTCGACATTCAAGGGAAGCAGTGCCGCTAACCTGTGGCTGGACGAAGTAGAATTCGAGTTCTAACCGACATTCAGAGTTACTTAAAATTGTATATAATCGGCCGGGGGCGCTCCTTATGGAGCGCCCCCGGCTTTTGTTTCCGCCTGCGGCGGCGATGGGGAAAAGCTGCGTCAGCCTTTCATTTTATCCCAGCGGTAATTGTAGATGACGGTAACCTCCACGACTTTGTCCTGGCCGTAGTTTATGGTCTTGTAATCGCAGGACAGGCGGGTCTCCGTAGTTCCTTTGTTGAACCGGCACAAGTCGGGCACCGTCTGCCCGTTCATCCGTTTGGAGGCGGCCATATAGGCGTTGCCTTTGTCCTTGTCGAAAGCCTCGGTCAGGCTTTTGAGCAGGGGCGAATCCTGTGGGAAGGTGATCTTTACGGTCTTCCCTTCGATCGCTTTGGTGGCGTTGTCCCGGTAGTCTATTACCGTGATGTCGATGGCGGGGTCTTTTTCGCATTTTTCGACCCAGCGGTTCAGGTTTTCCTGGGCGTACAACCCGGAGGCTCCCAACAGGGAAAAGAGGAGAAAGAATAATTTTTTGTTCGCTTTCATGATTTATGGTTTTGTTTGATTGGTGGCGTTGTTTGCCCGGCGGGTTGGTCGGCCGCTTTGAATTCCCGCTCCCAGCGGGAGTAAAGCTCCATTTTTTCCGAAGTCTCGTTCAGGCTCCGCTCAGTCTCATTCAGGGAGGTGTACCCGGCTATTTTTCGGTCGACGGCTTCGTTTATCGCTTCGAGTTCCCGCTGTTTCTCGTCCATTTCCCGCTCGATGGCTTCCCGCTGCGAGGCGAAAGTTTCCGGATCGCCGACGATCGTTTGGCCGTTGCGGACTGTGTAACTCCCCTGGTAGGGGTCGAACGCATTTTCCCGCTGCATCAGAAAGGGAATCGCGATGAGCGCCCCCAGGATAAAGACGGCTGCAACGGATGCCCTTACCCCGATACGCCGGAATATATTTTTAGGAGGTAATTTTCGGGCAGGCCCTTCCTTTTCCAGCCCGTTTTCAAAATAACTTATCAGGGGCTTGTATGGGGCTAAATGTGCTGGAATATCCTCCTGTGCGAAATAATCGTACAGTTCTTTTTCCTGGGCGTTTGTGGTACTTCCCTCGAAAAAGAGTGCCAGTAATTCTTCTATATATCGGTCTTTATTTTCCATGATCCTGTATTTTTAAGAACAGCTCTTTGACTTTTTTTCGGGCCCGGGAGAGGTTTACCCGCACAGCTTCGATATTACTGCCGGTGATCTCGGCTATTTCGCTTGTCTCCAGTCCATCCAGGTGTTTCATCCGCAGGACAGCCTGCTGGGTGTCGGGCAGGGTACATATGATTTCCGAGATCTGCCGGGCGCTGTCCCGGTATTCCAGTATCTTCTGGGGATCGGGACTGTCTCCTGCTGCCTCGAAATCCGAAATGGAATTGTTCCGTTGTTGGATTTTAAGACGGTTCAGGGAAAGGTTTTTCGTGATCCTCATCGAAAAGGCTTCGATGCTGTAATAGCGTTCCAGGCTGTCGCGGATCGACCAGAGCTTTAGAAAAACTTCCTGAACGATATCTTCCGCTTCGTCCGGGTCCCGCAGGAACCGCCGGGCATAGGCCGACAGTTTGCCCCGCAGAGGCAATATTTCCCGAACGAATCTTTCTTTCTCCATTTCAATAGCAAGACAATATGGAACGCGAAACATAACACCGTTCCTTCATTTTTTCTGAGCGGCGGATTTCCTTAGGTAAAAATAGGCAATAGAGCCTAAAGTTGTGCCGGTAAGTTGCCGGGGAATACCTTCAATGCTGAATAACAAGACCGGCGATAAATTGTAGGATTTTTCCTTTGAAAATATATCTTTTTTGACTATATTAGTGAATAGGCTTGGTATTAAGCCTTTTTTGCGCATTTATAATTATCAAAAAAGAAATAAAATGAATGAAAGACAAGCCCGATCTTCTGTTGAACGACTTCAGAAAGAGCTTGATAAGGCGATAATTGCTATCAAAAAACGGGTGGATAAGGCCTATGCCGAAGCATTGGGGCGGGCTGTCGCGGCGTGGGGGATGGAGAAGAATTCTCCGGAGTATATACGCATTCATGCGCAATTGCGGGAAAAGTATCAAAAGGAGTTAGACGATGCCGTCACTTCGGCGGAAAAGGAGTTCAGAACAAAATACGCGGCCGTTTTTGCGGAGCTGACCGACGGGCTGCCCAGCCGGGCGGCCGGTGTAGGAGAGTTCGTCGAAAAATACCAGGGCAGCCAAAAATGGGTAGGGCAGTCGGAGATAGCGCGTTCGGCGGCGGCATTCTCCGAAGAAATAAAACTATTGGAGAAATTACGGGAAGATCCGGGGATTGTCTCTGCCATCGGTCCGGTGAGAAATGGGAAGTTAACCGCCCGGCAGGTAAATCGATTGACCGGACTGCTGAAAAATCCCCAGGCTGCAAAAAAGGCAGGGGTAGACCTATCCCGGTGGCGGGAGTCGGTTTACGGGCGCAATACGACCGGGAATTCGGCATCACTGTTGGAAAATTCGCTGGAACGAACGCTGGTGAAAGATGGTTATGTCCTGCAAAATACCATGAGCCAGGATGTCCCCGAGATAATCGGTTGCCGGATATCGGTACGTCCGGCCAACAAGTACGGCGGCCCCCGAAAAAGGGATATCTGCGATGAAATGGCCGCGGATTATCCCAAAGGGTTCGTGTTTACCGGGTGGCATTACAACTGCCGGTGCGCATGTCATCCGTTGATCAAAAATTCGCTGCTCACCCCGGCCCTGGCGGCCAAAGGGTTCATCGGCGTGGCGGACGATACGGAGATAACCATGCCGGAAAAGGCGGAAGCTTTCCTAACGGGGAATATCGAGCGGTACCAAAATGCTTTCCCGGAACTGCCCAAGGCCAATTATGTGGATTACCGGGGCCAAAAGCGCCTTTTGGCCAACCTGAAACCCGAAGACCAGCTCGGCTACTACCTCGGGAATTTCGGGGACGATTTTTTGAAAGGATATAAAGCCGTCGAGGTAACCCTGTCCGAACCCTCCGACCCCGAAGTGTTCATGGACACCCGGATCGCCGGCGACCAGGTGCGGTTCAATATATCGACCCGCACGGCCGCCGACGGGCACAATCCTGCCAAAGACCTGATAGGGGCTTTTAAGAAATCCAATACGGGTATTCCCCTGACTCGGGAAGAGCTTTCGGCCGCCTCGGACATTACCCACGAAATGGTACATACGATGGGACGGGAACACTCCTTCGCCGAACTGGAACAGCAATACCCCGACCGCCGCGACGAACTGCTGGACTTCAACCTCTACCCCCAGTCGCCCCGGCGGCAAGCCCTCGAAATGGTCACCGAATGGTACGCCCGGGAGATATTCCCCCAGGTGGCGAAAAGCCAGCAATGGGCCCTTCCCGAGGGTTTTGAGCAGAGCATCGGTACCGGTTACGTGGATATGGTGGCCAACCTCCGGATATTCCTGGAGTATACCGGCGGCTCGCAGCAGACCACCGACCGCCTGGCCGAGATCCTCCGCCGGCCCGACAAAGCCTTCGCCTACCGCTACCTGACGGATATCATCCGGGAGACCAAAGTCCTGAAAAGCGGCCGCAATCCCGAAACGCTGCTCAAAAAAATGCTCTCCGCCCCGCCCGAAGAGTTCTCCCGCTACCTGGAAGAAGCCGCTGTCCGTCCCGCGCCTGCCGAAACGCCCGCCCCTGTCGTTCCGGTAGTGGTCTCCGCTGCCGCCGGACAACAGGCCGCCCAAAGTGCCGCCGCCCTGAAGGCCGAGGAGGAACTTGCCCGGCTGGGCCTCGATGCCAAAGGAGCCGCCAAGCGCCTGGGCACCGGGCTGGAAGGGGTGAAAAAGAACTCCCTGGTCGACGCCCGCGCCTCGTCCGTACTGCGGGGGCTGGGGCATGTCACGAAGTGGGGCCTGATACTCGCTCCGGTGGGGATCGCCACCAACGCCTACGAAGAGCAGCAGGAAAAAGCGAAATCCCCGTCCACCACGCCGGCGCAAACCGCGGACGCCTCCACCTTGGGCGAGCAAATGTTTCCCGGCTACCACCGCTACGTCAGCCCCAAACTATACACCGGGCAATCCCATGCCGCCGGGCTGACCGCCGGTGTGGTGGACGGACTGATAGACCTGGGAGTCGGCTTCAAGGACGTCATCGGCGGCATCGGCAAATACGCCGTCTACGGAATATCCAAACTGCTGGGAAGCGTCTTTCCTTCCTCCCCCGGGACAGCCGGCGCCGTGATGTCCGAGAAATTCGACGGCATCAACCAATACGGCGACCAAATGGGGCTCGAACTGCTGGAATTCTTTAAGGAATACAACGCCAACCCTGTATTCCGCCAAATGTTCCAGGACCAATTGACCGGCGGACTGAAAGATTATTTCTCCCGCCTGAACGGCACCCTGCCCGAACAAGGCTACGCCCAGGGACGCCTGCTGGTGGACGTCGTATCCCTTCTGGTGGCCACCGGCGGGCTGAAGAAACTGATGGGCAACTGGAAACGGCTGAAAACATTTAGTTTGAAAGAATACCTGCCCAAGAAGCCCGCGCAGGCCAAAAATATAATCGAAAAAGAAATAAAAATACTCGGCAACCCCGCTGCCAAAGCCGGAACCCAAGTCCCGAAAACTCTTCCTTCTGCACCTGTGCCAACTCCAAAAACAATGATGAATTACAGTCCCATAAACAGGATTGAAAATGCAGATAAAATGATTGGAAAGGCAGGATATGAGCATGTATTGAATGTTAATAAAGCCCGCTGGAATAAACAGAAGAAAATATTTGAATTTTCGGGAGGGCATACCGAAAAATCTATAAAACAATATATTACTAATAACGGTGGTGGACGGTACGCGATTAAGCATAAAATGGTAAACTCGGAAACAGGGGTTTATCAGGGAAAAGTAGTAATAGAATTGAATAATGGAATGTCCATTTCAAAGGCAGGTACTATTTCCTCGTTCTTTCCGAAGAATTGGCCGGAATCGAAAATTATGGAAGAAGTCCAGTACGCCGCAAAAAATTTGAAAGGTATGCATCCAAAATATATTGATGCATATGTAGGAGAAACCCGGGAAGGAGTACAAATTGTATTTTTTTGCGAGGAAGAAGCAGAAAATAAAATAAAAAGAGTCATTTCTTTTTTTCCTTTGCATGAAAAATTGGCTAATTTTAAATCGTTAAATTAATAGAATATGAAATACTCTAAATTAATATGGCATCCGCATTTGGATATAAATAATTCGCCAATGATGGATGTGAATTCGGAACCATTATTAGTTTTTGATGGATCCCCAACAAGGGCAATACTCCATAATGATATTAACATGATAATAGAAGATAAAGAATATTTAGATGAAGTTTTGGCCGAATTTGAAAATGTTCTTTCTGATAAAGAAGAAGAAGGGTCATATAGTGGAGAAATGCTTATCTTTTTCTATAATAAAGAAACTTGCGAAGTAAGTATCGGTGAAGATATTATTGCCTATTTTAGAACAAAAGACATGTATGACATGCTAAAATCTTTCCGGGAATATAGAGATAATTATTATTCTCAGCGATGAGTTTTGCATTTATGATTTAAAACTCCGCCATTGGCGGAGTTTTTTGTTTAGAACCCCTTACCCGCGTGGAGAAAACCACCCTGGGGACAAAAGAGGAGATCAAAACAATGCTCGACGCCAGCAAAGACCACGTGTTCAAAGGAAGTAAACCAAGCTATGTAAAAAGCAAAGGGATCTTCAAGTATTCCGGCGCACATACAAAAGAAGGACTGGTTCGATTAGCAAAAGAAAACGGCGGTAAATATACACTCAGAGATTTGAAAATAAATCCCATGACAGGCGTATACGAATGCCGCCCGGAGATCGTCCTAAAGGACGGGACTATCGCCGTAAAAGATGGAAACAATGGCGTCTGCTCTTTCTTTCCGGATGGCTGGTCTAAAAACAGAATTATCGAGGAAGTACAGTATGCCTCCGAGCACATAGTCGGAAAGCTAGCCAAACAACGGAATAAATATATAGGAATATCAAAAGATAACAGAATACGTATTGTTATACAGTTTGATGAATATGTGAACAAAGAAGGAAAACTTGTCAAAAAAGTGACCTCTTTCTATCCGCTATACGAATAAATAACTTATATTTGTAGTCTAAAACACATTTATCATGAAAAAATATTTCACGCTGATATATCAAGCACATCTGGACGCGTATAGCGACCCGATGATGGAAGTTGATTCCGAGCCGGTATTACGCCAATTACACGATGAAATAAATTCCATCATAGAAAATAAAGAATATTATGATGAAATAGTGGAAGCCTTAGGGGAGGTTTTATCCGGAAAAAGAGAGGCCTATGATTTTGGATATGAAGTGTATACTTCGATTGCGACAAAGACGACTGCGATGTGACCGAATACCTCACCAAGAAGTTAGGCACCTTCCGCACCCGGGACGTATACGACATGCTGAAATACTTCCAGCAATACCGGGACGACTTCTACGCCCGCCGGAACGTTTAGCCTCGTGCCGAACATTTTTAAAACCCCGCCATCCGGCGGGGTTTTTTGTTGGTGGCCACCGGCGGGCTGAAGAAACTGATGGGCAACTGGAAACGGCTGAAAACATTTAGTTTGAAAGAATACCTGCCCAAGAAGCCCGCGCAGGTCAAAAATAAAATTCATTTCCAATAAATGGATGCTGTAAAAAAATCCCTGCGCAATAGCGCAGGGACTGTGTGTGCTCGAGGCGGGAGTCGAACCCGCGACCAACAGTTTAGGAAACTGCTGCTCTATCCAACTGAGCTACCCAAGCATTGGTTTCGGTGTCCTTTTTTAGGGGGGTCTTAACGGGCTTAAGGCTTAAATTTTATTACCTTTACCCCCAATGGGCCGTCTGCGGGATGTTCGCTGAGCGCGAGCGACCTAAAGACGTGCAAATATAATAAAAAAACAGTGATGGAGCCTACGGAAGACAAACGCCTTTTTTTACTCGACTCATACGCCTTAATCTACAGGGGGTATTACGCTTTCATGAAGACGATGCGCCCCAACAGCCGCGGGGAGGATACTTCGGCGGTGATGGGCTTTGTCAACACCCTGCTGGACTTGCTGCGCAAGGAGCGTCCCAGCCATATCGCGGCCGTATTCGATACGTCGAAACCGACGTTCCGTCACGAGATATTCGACCAGTACAAGGCCCAGCGGGAAGCGACCCCCGAAGCCATTCAGTTCGCCGTACCGGTGATCAAGGATATTTTGGAAGCTTTCCATATCCCCCAGCTATCGTGCGAAGGGTTCGAGGCGGACGATGTGATAGGAACCCTGGCCAAGAAAGCCGAAGAACAGGGGTTCACTACCTTCATGGTGACCCCGGATAAAGACTATGCCCAATTGGTGACCACCAAAACGTTCATGTACCGTCCGGCGCGGATGGGCAACGGAATCGAGATCTGGGATGTCCCCCGGGTGTTGGAAAAGTTCGGGATAAAGGACGTGTCACAGGTGCAGGATTATCTGGGTATGATGGGTGATGCGTCGGACAATATTCCCGGCCTTCCCGGCGTAGGGGAAAAGACCGCCAAAAAATTCCTGGCCGAATACGGCACGATGGAAAACCTGCTGGCCCATGCGTCGGAAGTAGGCGGGGCCTTGGGGAAAAAGATCGAAGAAAACAAAGAACTGGGGCTTTTGTCCAAACGGTTGGCTACCATCGAGACGGACGTCCCGGTGAAGTTCGACCACGAAGAATTTCATCTGGACGCGCCCGATCTGAACCGTATCCGCGAGATATTTCAGCATTTGGAATTCCGCCGGATGATGGAGGCTGTTTACCGGGATTTTGGAAAGGGAGCAACACCCTCTCCGTTCGGGGGTGAAAATGAGAAAGAAGAGGCTCCGGCGCAGCAGCAGGGACAGCTCGATATGTTCTCCGGGGAAGGACAGCAAAGCCTGTCGCTCTTTTCCTCGCTGCCGTCCCTGTCCGATACGCCGCACGAATACATAGATGCCAGCACGCCCGAGACGTTGGATAAACTATTGGGGCGGCTGGAAAAGGCACGGGATTTTACGTTCGATACGGAAACGACTTCGCTCAAGGCTTTCGATACGCAGATCGTAGGATTGTCCTTCGCCCTGGAAAAAGGGAAGGCATATTGGGTGCGACTGCCCGAAGACCGGGAAAAGACGCAGGAAACATTGGAACGTTTCCGGTGGGTGTTCGAGAATGAAAAGATAACCAAGACCGGCCAGAACCTGAAATACGACATCGAAGTGCTGGCCTGCTATGGAATTCCGGTGAAGGGCCCGCTTTTCGACACGATGGTGGCACATTACCTGCTGAACCCCGAATCGCGGCACGGTATGGATATATTGGCCCAAGAATACCTGTCGTACAATCCGATGCCGTTCGAAGAGATGATGGGGCGGGAAAAGGACATCCGGAAAGTGGATCCCGTGCGGCTGAAAGAATACGCCTGCGAGGACGCGGACGTTACCCTGCAACTGAAGGAAGTGTTCGCCCCGATGCTGGCGGAAAAAGGGGCGGAAAAATTGTTCTGCGACCTGGAAACCCCGCTCATTCCCGTACTGGCCGATATGGAACGCACCGGCGTGCGGATCGACACCGTGGAACTCGCCCGCTTACAACAGGATTTCAAGAAAGAACTCGATGAGGTGGAAAAACGCATTTTTGCCGAAGCGGGGGAAAGTTTCAACCTGAATTCCCCCAAACAGTTGGGAGACATTCTTTTCAAAAAGCTGGCGCTGATCGAAAAACCGAAAAAAACGAAGACGGGGCAGTGGTCCACCTCCGAGGAAGTGCTTTCCGACCTGTCTGCCGACCATGCTATCGTGGCCGATATCCTCGAATACCGTTCGATAGGCAAACTGCTTTCTACGTATATCGAGGCGCTCCCCCAGGAAATAAATCCCCGCACAGGGCGTATCCATACGTCGTTCAACCAGACACTTACGGCCACAGGTCGGCTTTCTTCGTCTAATCCCAACCTGCAGAACATTCCGGTGCGCACCCGTCGCGGGCAGATGATACGCCGGGCGTTCGTGCCTTCCGACAGCGGCCATGTGCTGATGTCGGCGGACTATTCGCAGATCGAACTGCGCATCATCGCTTCGCTGGCGGGGGAGGATGCGATGATCGATGCGTTCGCGCACGGGCAGGACATCCACCGTTCGACGGCGGCACGGGTATTCGGCGTGCCGTTGGAGGAGGTGACCAAGGAACAGCGCAGCCATGCCAAGAGCGTCAATTTCGGGATCATATACGGGGTGTCGGCCCACGGGCTTTCCCGTCAGACGGGCCTGCCGCGCAGCGAATCGGCGGCGATCATCGATTCGTACTACAAGACGTACCCTAAACTCCGGGATTATATCGAATCCCTGAAAGAGTTTGCCCGGGAGCACGGTTATGTGGAGACGATCATGGGGCGCCGTCGCTATTTGCCGGATATCAATTCCCGCAATGCCAATGTCCGCGGAGCGGCCGAACGCAACGCCGTCAACGCCCCGATACAGGGTTCGGCGGCCGATATCATCAAGCGGGCGATGATCGATGTTTTCGCCGAGCTTTCTTCGGGAAAATACGCGGCTAAACTGCTTTTGCAGGTGCACGACGAATTGGTGCTGGACGTGCCGAAGAGCGAGATCGAGGCCGTCGGGGCGATGGTCCGGCAGAAAATGGAGGGGGCCTGGATCGACCGGGTGCCGTTGGTCGTCGAGGTGGGGACCGGGGACAATTGGCTCGATGCCCACTAATTCGTTATATTTAGCTTTTCTCATTTGGGGGCATGGTATTTTAGAAGATTCACAATTACAAATTTTTATCATGGATATTAGCTTGGATAGTATTTGTCGGAAGTAGTGTAATTGGAATTATATTTGCCATTTATGTTTTCTTGAATTTTGACGACGTTGTTTCACTTCGAATGCTATATCGTAATAGCAGTGTATCATTGTTTGAAATAGAGTGGCAGTATATTATAGAGAGGTTTACTTGCATTTCATTCGCTACATTCATCAATGCCTATTGGCTAATCTTTATATTTAAAATATTATGAAGGATGTTTTGGACAAATCATTTGATTCTGAATTTGATAAAATTGAGAATTTAACTTGGTATCCTTGGGTAGGAAAGGATTATAAAAAAGGAACTCGCAGGATTCTTGTTGTGGGTGACAGCCATTATTCTGTTGATTGTGAAGGTTACTTTGATCAGGAGTGTTATGATGATTTCATGTCAACTAAAGAGGCAAGCAGAAATATTTTAGAACGTTATCTTAACGGTGAAACATGGAATTTTTATCGGAATTTGGAAAGTACATTTCCTGATAGTGACAATTTTTGGTCAGAAATTACATTCTATAATTTCATTCAACAACCGATGAGGCAGAGTAATGCAATACCTAATGAACAAGAATATATTACGGCTTGGCATTGTTTTGTTGATTTAATAAAGATTTTAAAGCCAACAGATTGTATTTTTATAGGTGTACGAAGCGAAACTTGTTTTGGTTATTCATGCCAGAAAATGGGTATAAAATGTACTATTGAAGATATGCCAATAAAAATAAATAGGACACATCCTCGTAAAGGTAATATTGTTTTGTCTGAAGCTTATGCATTAGACCTTTATTTTATTCATCATACATCACAATATTACTCCCCAGATCAATGGAATGAATTTCTAAAGCAACAATTACCGGAAGCAATGAAATGGCTAATACTAAATAAGAATAATTGTTGCTGACGCACTACGTTTTATAAGCGGACGAGCTGTAGTATGGGTAAAAAACGTCGATTTTGCTGATGATTATCCAACTGCTAAAGAGAAGTGCGGCTTGATTGATGATATGGGAAAATTTATTGTTCCTCCGATATATAGGATACGCCTCGGCCATTGTCAAACCAGTTTGAATGGCGTTCGGCTTTCACTATATTTGCAGAATATAGGATGCGCCTCGGCTATTTTCAAACAAGTTTGAATGGCGCTCGGCTTTACGTATATTTGTAACCCAAAACGCCAAAATATGAAAGGAACGATGGAAGAGGCATTCCGCAGGCATGTGAAGGAGTTGTTTCCCGATTTTTTTTCGGGGGAGAGGTTCCTGTTGGCCTTTAGCGGGGGACTGGATTCCGTGGCGCTGGGCAGCCTGATGAAGGTGTCCGGGATTCCTTTCGATGCGGCGCATTGCAATTTCCACCTGCGGGGTGATGAATCCCTGCGGGACGAGCGGTTCGCCGCCGGGCAGGCTGTCCGGTGGGGGGTAAAATTGCTCAAAGCGGATTTCGATACGGCGGGGTATGCCCGCAGGAAGAAGATTTCCATCGAGATGGCGGCCCGGGAACTTCGTTACGGCTGGTTCGCAGAAGTGGTGGAAAAAGGAAAATACGCGGGGGTCGTGACGGCGCACCACGGGGACGATCAGGTCGAAACGGTGCTGCTGAACCTCACCCGGGGGACTTCGCTGGATGGACTTCTGGGAATGGCGCCGCGCAGCGGGCCGGTCCTGCGGCCTTTGCTCCCGTTCTCGCGGGAAGAATTGGCGCAGTATGCCCGGCAGGCGGGGTTGGAATGGGTAGAGGATTCGACCAACGCCCTGACGGATTATACCCGTAACAAGCTAAGGCATCAGGTGCTCCCGGTGCTCAAGGAGATCAACCCTTCGCTGGTGGGTTCCCTTTATGAAAACACAGGGTATTTGCGGGGGGTAGCCCGTTTTTACGGGCGGATGGCCGAGGAAAAAATCCGGATGATCCGTGTGCAGGAGCCGGGGCGGGACAAGATAAGCCTGAGCGGATTGTCCGCCTTGGGGGAAGATATGCCGGTATTGCTTTACGAAATACTCCGGCCTTATGGCTTGGAATCCCGGACGGGGGATGTGGCGAGGAGCATTGCCGAAGGGCAGAGCGGTGCGGAGTTTTTCTCCGAGGGCTTCCGGATGCTGCGCGACCGCGATTTTTTGATCGTCGAGCCGGTAGGAGATCCTCTGTCGGAAGAAATTTTTATAATCCCGCAGGGGGCGGAAAAGATAGATCATCCGGTGGAAATGACGTTCCGGATGGTGGAGAATACAGACGATGTGCGCTTTGAGGATGACAGTGCCGTAGCGTATTTCGATGCGGATTTGCTGGGATTCCCGTTGGAACTCCGGCCGGTGCGTCCGGGCGATGCGTTCTGTCCGATCGGGATGGGGGGACAGCGCAAAAAGGTGTCCAAATTCCTCAAGGACGAGAAGGTGTCGGTGTTCGATAAGCAGCAGACATGGCTGCTTTGTACTGCCAATGGACAGATTGCCTGGGTGGTGGGGCGCCGGGCGTCGGAGGAATTTCGGGTGACGGGGGATACGCACCGTATCTTGGTGTGCCGGGTGACGAGATAAAATACCCCCAGGCGTGCGCGGCGGGAGCCGCGCTCCGGCCGGAAGGCCGGAAAAAACACCCGATATTGGAAAGGAAAACAAAAAATGAGACAAGAATAAAATGAAAAGACTGATTGCATTATTCGCGCTGTTGGCTTTTGCCTGGAGCGCTTCGGGACAGGTGATGGACCCGGTATCGTGGAGCACCACAGCGGAAAAGACAGCCGACGGGCAGTATGTGCTCAAAGCCCGCGCGGTGGTCGATGCGCCGTGGCATATCTATGCCCTCGTCCTGCCAGAGGGAGGGCCGTTCCCGACCGAGTTCGAATTTGCCGGGGAGGGAGACTCCTATACCCTCGAAGGGAAGATGACCGAGCCGAAACCGGAAAAGGTCTACGACAAGAATTTCCGGATGGACATAGAGTGGCACTCCGGTGCAGCAGTATTCGCCCAGAAAATAAAAGTAACGAAAGGCCCGCTTGCTCAGATCACAGCGGATGTTACCTATATGGCCTGCAACGACGAGCAGTGCCTCGCCCCGGAAACCAAGACATTGACTTTCCGGTTGGAAGGCGGAACTCCGTTTACGGCTGCATCCGTACAGGCGGAAGTTCCTGCCAAAAAATCCGACGAAAAACCGGTAAATCCGAAATTGATTACCGCACCGGGCCCGGTGATACCCGGTAATAATCCGGTCGAAAAACTAATCGCCGATACGGTGCAAGCTGATCAGGATTCCGTTAAATCCGTCAAAGTGATCGGGGGCAGTGAGGGCACGACCGAGATACAGGTGGCCGATGGAGGGCAGGGGGCTTCGTCTTCCGGGCTTTTGGGAACTTTCCTTTTCGCTTTCGTGGCGGGGCTGCTGGCGCTGCTCACCCCTTGCGTGTTCCCGATGATCCCGATGACGGTCAGTTTCTTTATGAAGCGGTATTCCGATCGGAAAAAAGGGATCCGTGATGCGGTGCTCTACGGTTTTTCTATCATAGCTATCTACCTGATACTCGGGGTAGGGGTGTCGGCTATCTTCGGCGCTTCGGCGCTCAATGCGATGTCGACCGACCCATGGTTCAACATATTCTTTTTCCTGTTGCTGGTAGTATTTGCCGCTTCGTTCTTCGGGGCGTTCGAATTAACACTGCCGTCCTCGTGGGTGAATAAAATGGATCGCAAATCCGACAAAGCGGGCCTGGTGGGTATATTTTTCATGGCGTTTACCCTGGCATTGGTGTCATTCTCCTGCACAGGGCCTTTCGTGGGCACGATCCTGGTAGAAGCGGCGGCCAAAGGCAATTTCTGGGGGCCGGTAGTGGGTATGGCGGGGTTCTCCGTAGCATTGGCCCTGCCGTTCACTCTTTTCGCCCTGTTCCCGGGCTGGCTGTCCGGCCTGCCGAAATCCGGCGGTTGGCTCAACTCTGTGAAAGTAGTGTTGGGTTTTATCGAGCTGGCCTTTGCGCTTAAATTCCTCTCGAATGCCGATATGGTGCTCGACTGGCACCTGCTCGAACGCGAAGTATTCATCGCCTTTTGGGTGGTGATATTCGCCCTTTTAGGATTCTACCTGCTGGGCAAGATACGTCTGCCCCACGACAGCCCATTGGAAAAAATATCGGTTACGCGACTCTTCCTGGCCATTGTGACCCTTTCGTTCGCGCTGTACATGGTACCCGGTATCTGGGGCGCGCCGGTGAAGATCATATCCGCTTTCGCCCCGCCGATGACCTATTCGGAATCTCCGAACGGTTTCCATGGGGCCGCTCCTGCGGGGACAATGGTTTCGGTACATACGGACGGCTCCGTGTCCGGACTTCCCGTTCCGCATCAGGGACCGCAGGGAATACCGGTATTTACCGATCTGGACGAAGCGACGGTATATGCGAAGGCGGTAAACCGCCCGATCCTGCTCGACTTTACGGGGAAGGCTTGTGTGAACTGCCGCAAGATGGAGGCCGACGTATGGTCCGATCCGCGGGTGAAAGAGCTTCTGTCGAACGATTTCGTGGTGGTGGAACTGTATGTCGATTTCCGCGAAAAACTCCCTGAGGGGCAGGAGTTCGTCACGCCCGAAGGCAAGAAAATAAAGACCGTCGGGCAGAAGTGGACGGATTACCAGATAAAGCGTTTTGCCAGCAATTCGCAGCCGTATTATGTGATCACCGACACCCACGATAAAGTAATCGCCCCCACCCGTGCCTATAATACGGATGTGCAGGCTTATATAGACTGGTTGGAATCGGCTAAGGCGGCTTTCGCAGCCGGGAAGTAAGAAAATTATTATGCCCCAGAAATACACGTCGGTTCTGCAGGATTTTCTGCCCACCACGCGCCGGGAGATGGAGCTGCGCGGTTGGGACGAACTCGACGTGATATTACTATCGGGCGATGCTTATGTGGATCATCCTTCGTTCGGTTCGGCCGTAGTAGGCCGGGTGATCGAAGCCGAAGGTTATCGGGTGGGGATCATCCCCCAGCCCGATTGGCGGGGCGATGCCCATGAATTCAAGCGTTTGGGCCGTCCGAAGCTCTTTTTCGGGGTGGCCGGGGGTAATATGGACCCGATGGTCAACCATTACACCGCCGCCCGGCGCAAACGCTCGGACGATGCTTTCACCCCCGGGGGAAAGGCCGGCGCGCGGCCGGACTATGCGACTTCGGTTTACACCCGGACTTTAAAGAAATTATATCCCGATGTACCGGTGGTACTCGGGGGGATCGAGGCGTCGATGCGGCGTCTGGTGCATTACGACTACTGGCAGGACTCGCTGAAAGAGAGTATCCTTCGGGATTCGGGGGCCGACCTGCTGGTATACGGCATGGGGGAAAAGCCGATGCGGGAGATCCTTTCCCTGCTGGGGCGGGGAGTGCCTTTTTCTTCACTGAAGACGATTCCCCAGACGGCATTCTTATTGCCGGACGGGATTTCCCTGCCGAAAAATAAACGCTGGGAAGACGTAGAACTCCCCTCTTATGAGGATTGCCGGGCCGATAAGAAAGCATTTGCCCGCGCCAGCCGTACGGTAGAGGAGGAATCCAACAAGGTACATGCCTCGCGCCTGTTGCAGAAGACCGGGTCGGACACCGTGGTGGTGAACCCACCCTATCCTGTGATGACCACCGCCGAACTCGATGCGGTGTACGAGCTGCCTTTTACCCGGATGCCCCATCCGCGTTACAACGGGAAGGGGGAAATACCGGCTTATAATATGATCCGCCATTCGGTGACCATTCACCGGGGTTGTTTCGGGGGGTGCAGTTTTTGCACTATTTCGGCCCACCAGGGAAAATTCGTCGCCTCGCGGTCGGAAGAATCCGTACTGCGCGAACTGGGAAAAGTAGCGGCTATGCCCGATTTCCGGGGAACGGTGAGCGATCTGGGCGGCCCCTCGGCCAATATGTACGGAATGTCCGGCCGGGACAAGGCCCTGTGTGAGAAATGCGCCCGCCCCTCGTGCATCAGCCCGGGGGTATGTGCTAACCTGGATACCTCCCATGCCCGCCTGCGGGAGCTTTACCGCCGCGCACGTGCTGTCGAAGGGATCAAGCATATTTTTATCGGATCGGGGATACGATACGACCTACTTGTCAAAGAGTTCAACAAGCGGGGTGACGAGCGCGACTTGGAGGCTTACTTGGACGAGGTGGTACGCCACCATGTGTCGGGGCGGCTGAAAGTGGCGCCGGAGCATGCCAGCCAAAACGTGCTCGGGATCATGCGCAAGCCTTCGTTCGAATATTTCCAGGCGTTCAAGCGGTTGTTCGACCGTCTCAATGCCCGCGCCGGGAAACGGCAGCAGATCATCCCCTATTTCATCTCGTCCCATCCTGGCTCGCAGGTGGAGGATATGGCGGAACTCGCCGTACGGACCAAGGATATGGATTTCCATTTGGAACAGGTGCAGGATTTTACTCCTACGCCGATGACCATATCTACCGACATCTATTATTCGGGATACCATCCCTATACCCTGAAAGAGGTATTCACGGCCCGGGATGCCGTCCAGAAGAAAGATCAGAATGTATTCTTTTTCTGGTACCGCCCGGAAAACAGGCAACGGATAGCCCGGCTGCTGAAAGATTTCCCGATGCTGCGAAAAAAACTGCTGGGGTAGACGGCGGGAAGTCGTGAGAGCAGGGTAAAGGCGAATTTGGGTTACTTTTAGAAAACATCTTTTTGGGAATTCTTCCATTCATTTTCAGCGGTAAATAGAAATTCAGCGTAGGGGGCGAACTGATAGTTACGCAAAGTTGGATATCCGACAGAAAAACCGTACGTTTATGCCCCTCATGCTATAAGGGATATAAATAATCGAAAGTCAATACTATGGGAAATACGGATAATTTGGCATACCCCCTCTCTTTTTATTTCAAGGTGGAATTTTTCATCGGACCGGATTGGCCGGAACTTGCTTTCAGAGAAGTTTCGGGCATTTCGGAACCTGATAGGAAAGAGACGGCCGGGGGAGGAGAAAACGGGTTCGGGTTTCGCCTGCCTAAAAGAATAAAACATACTAATTTGGTATGTAAGCGGGCGCTTGCCCCCCTGGAACAGGGCGTATTGTCCGATTGGATCAAAAGCTCTTCTGACTTCAGAGAACGAATAAGGCCTTGTCCCATTCTTGTGTTGTTGATGGATGCGCAGGGCAATAAACTGGCTGCCTGGAATGTTACGAATGCCTATCCGGTGAAATGGGAAATATCTCATCCCGATGCCCGAAAGGATGAACCAGCCATTGAAACCCTGGAATTTGCTTATACTAAGATCGAGCGTAGGGAGCAATAGTCCGGCCTCGATCCGGGGAGTGACGTAAAAACCGCTTTGAAAGAGGATGGCCTGCTTTATTTTAAGATAAACTTTACTTTTTTTTGTGCCAAATAGATTAGCTTTGTAAAATATAGGATGCGCCTCGGTCCTTTTCAAACAAGTTTGAAGGACGCTCGGCTTTCGCTATATTTAAAGAAAACAAGCAATAGAAAATGAGTTTTTTCGGAGTATTCTTTACCGTGATCGGCGTATTGGTGCTGTTGGCATTGCTGCGGTTCTTTTTTCGTTTCGTGCTGCCCATCATTATCCAGATGCGTGCCCTGCGGAAAGCCCAGAAGGAGTTTCTCCGCCAGGGAGGCCAGGGTAGTTCCTACCGGTACCGCCGGGAGGAAGTACGCGAGGGGGAAGTGACCGTCGAGCAGGGCCCGAAACAGACACGGACCATTATCCGCGATGAAATCGGGGAAACGGTGGAATACGAAGAAGTGGAATAAAACCCGGTTGGGGATTTAACGAAAAACTACGACATGCTGCCAGAGAGCAACGTTTACCAGTTGAATGTGGTCAAAAAATCGGGAGAAACGGCCCCGTTCGACCCGATGAAAATATACCGATCGCTCAAGAATGTGGGGGCGAGCGACGAAGTGGCCGAGATCATTATCCGTGCCGTGGCCCTGGAGGCTTACGAAGGGATTTCGACCCGGGAGATATACCGAAAGACTTTTGCCCTTTTGCGCAAGTATTCCAAGGGGGCCAGCGTCCGCTACCGCCTGAAGGATGCCATCAGCCAGATGGGCAATACCGGCTACCCCTTCGAACAGTTCGTGGCCGATCTTTTTGCCGAAAAAGGATATGACGTCAAGGTGGGGATCGTTTTGCAGGGGCATGCTATTACCCACGAGGTGGACGTGCTGGCCACCAACCGCGACCGTGTCTTCACCGTCGAATGCAAATACCATGTAAACCCTTCGTCCAAGAGTGACGTGAAGGTTCCCATGTATATTTTCTCCCGGTACACCGATATCCGGAACCATTGGGAGGGTAAGGACGGTTTTAAAGACAAAAGCTACCAGCAATGGATCGCCACCAATACCCGTTTTACGGACGACGCTATCGCTTTTGCCGAAGCGTACGGCCTGCGGATACTCAGTTGGGACTATCCCAAGGGGGCCAGTCTGCGGGACTGGATCCAGTTGTACGGCGCATATCCTATCACCTGTCTTTCGAGCCTGTCCAAGGCCGATAAGAATTTGCTCATCGCCAAAGGGCTGGTGTCCTGCCGGACGATACACAAAAATATGAATTCGCTGGACAAACTTCCCTTGCCGCAATCCAAGAAGAACATCCTGAAAAAAGAGTTGAAGTATCTGTACGATAATGTACTGGCAGAAAAGGAAGAATAAAATGCATTTTCCGGGAGCGGAATAAAAACAAAAGAGCGCGGGTATCCGCGCTCTTTTGTTTTATAGGAGACGACTTAGCTTAATCTTTTTTCTTCCACAGGCCTGTGACTTTCGATGCGCCGGTACGCAGGAGCTCCGAAAGCTCGGGGGAAAAATGGCCTTTGTATACGATCCAGCCGAACAGAACGGTGATGACCAATGATTTGAGGATGATGGTTCCCAAGGCCGCGACTATGCCGCTGCCCAGGGCCATATCCCAGTAGGAGAATACGAGGTAGAACACGGCGATGACCCCGGCCAGTACCAGCGTGTTGAGCCGGAACGGGAAATGCCCCGTTTTCAGGTAAACGAAGCCGATGCGCAGCGAATTGATCACCACCAGGGATACCAGGGTTGCCACGGCGGCGCCGTTCATTCCCCAGCGGGGAATGAAATAAAAATTAGACCCGATGATGGCCCCCATCAGGCAGAAAGAGAAGACAAGGTCCCACCGGAAATATTTGGAATAGACGATGAAAGAACCGGCCAGACCCGATATGGAATCGAAGAGTTTGGCCAGGCTGATCACCAGCACGACGGTCGCCCCTACCTGATAGCCGGGGGGGATCAGGCGGTATATGTCGTGTATGTTGCAGTTTATCAGCAGGAAGATCCCTCCACAGAGGATGAGCGAGTTCATTGACGATTTCATCGACAGTTCGTTCTGCTTCGCTACGTCCTTTTCGGCGATCGCTTTGGCCAGTATCGGGTTGGCTATCTGGTACAGCGAACGATACGGCACGGCGACCGCCATTCCGATAAATACGGCGGTGGTATAGTAAGCGGTCGTGGTGAGGCTCTCGAAAAACGGGAGGATGGATTTATCGAACTCCAGCAAGGCTGCCCAGATCGCCATGCCCATCGAGGAAAACAGCCCGTAAGAGATGATCTTCCGGTATTTTTTGAATTCGAACGTCTTCAGGCGGAACGGACGGCACCGGTAGGCTACCCAAGCCATGATGAGAAAGCGCAGGGCGAACGACCCGGTAAGCCAGTAGCAGAATTCGATCTCGCCCAACCAGCCGAAATGCACGGAAAAAAGCAGGATTGTCGTGGCGATGCGGTAGAACATTTCCCGCAGGAAAACGCCTTCTGTGGAACGCATATGGGCTTGCGCATAGCCGAAGAACACTTCGAAGAACGCCGAAAAGGCCGCGATCCAGAATACCAGCGGTACGAAGTCCCGGATGACCTCTCCCTGCGGGAAGAAATCGGCCAGGGAGCCGCCTTTGGCATATACGGCTACGCCCAGTACCACGAAAATCATCGCCGGGATGAACAGCGTGAAGGAAAGCAGGCGGTCTTTATCTTTTTCCAGCGGGAGGAAACGCACCAGGGCGTTGTTCATTCCAGCGGCGATGAACGGCATGACGATAGCTGCCGTGGATACCAGCGACATGACGAGCCCATAGTTTTCCGTAGAAAAGAAATTGGTGTAAAGAAAAAGGGTATTGACCGCACCCAGGGCGAACCCGGCGTAAGTGACGACCATATTCCAGAACGACTGGCGGATGATGATGCCCATAGCAGGATGCGGCGGTAATTATTCGAAATCCGGGTAGATGAGGTACCGGGAGCGTATTTCCTTAAACCGTTTCAGGCCTTCGGCCCACGAGGCGGAGATATCGGCAGCGGACAGCCCGGAGACGATTTGGTTTTTAATCGTCGTGCCGCCGGCCAGGTTGTTGAAGAACGGGATAAAGAACTTCCGTTTCTCCGGGTAGAGGTTATAGGCCCAGATGATCCATTCGAAGTTTACCCGGGCAAGCCTTTCGGGGTAGTCCGAAAGGTCCATCCCGTGGCACACCTGCCCTTTGAAACGGGGCTCGGAGGCTCCGGCAGTAGGCATCGGGATGTACGAGAATCCAGTCTCGGGCAGCAGCGGCGAGCCGAATACCTTGAACGGTTTGTCGGTGCCGCGCCCTTCGTTCAGGGCCGTGCCTTCGAAAAAGCAGGTGCTCGGATACAGGTTGACGGCCTTGTCGTCCGGCATATTGGGGGAAGGCTTGATGGGCAGGCTGTACGGCAGGGAATGGTCGTATCCGGCCAGCGGAACGACCTCCAGCTCGCATTTCACGCCTCCTCCGAGCCATCCTTCGCCGTTCATCATCCGGGCATACTCGCCCACGGTCATCCCATAGACGATAGGCACACAGTGCCGCCCGACGAACGACGAAAAAGCCGGGTCGAGGATGTTCCCGTCCACATAATGGCCGTTGGGGTTCGGACGGTCCAACACGACTACGGGGATGCCCGCCTCGCCGGCTGCCTCCATGATGAAACTCAAGGTCGAGATATAGGTATAAAACCGTACACCCGTATCCTGGATGTCGTATACGAAGACTTCGATATCCCGCAAATGTTCGGCGGTCGGCTTTTCGATGTCGCCGAAAAGGGAGATCACTGGCAATCCGGTAGCCGTATCGATCTTATCCTTGACCGGGGTCGCATCGTCCGCCATATCGCGGAAACCGTGTTCGGGACCGAATATTTTGATGACTTCGATGCCGTTCTCCCGCAGGAAATCCAATGTGTGCTGTCCCCGTACGGAGGACGTTTGGTTGCCTACAAAAGCCACGCGTTTGCCCCGGAGCCGGTGCAGGTATTCTTCCGGCCGCTCGGCGGCGGGGGTTATCGGAGTGTTTTCCATAAATAATAAAGGTATGATATCTCGTTTGGAGTTCGGCGGTCGCCAAACACGCTCCAAATATACGAAGACCCGCGTATTTTTCCCGGGAAAGGGCGGCCGGAGAGACTAAAAGTTACACCTTTTTATAAAAGGTACGCCCGCAGTGATGGCATACATACTTTTGGCGTTCGCCGTAAAAGATACGCCGGATGGTTTCCACCAGGGGATTTACGTCCGCGGCGTCGGCTATAGAGGTGTCTGCGGAGTGGCAGAAGGGGCATAATATCTTTTCCGGGCTTTTCGGAGGGTATACGCTTTCCACAATTTGCGCAGCGCGTTCGAAATCGGCCTCGTCTACCAGGATGCGGATCCCTTCCCGTTCCAGGTCCGGGGTAAGGGAAAGGGTAGCGATGCTCTGATTGACTACTTCGGCAGTAATTCCTTCGCTTTCCAGATGGCCTTTAATAATGTAGGCCCGGTCCAGGTCCGGACAGTAGAGCAGCGTTTTCATCATTTGGAAAAAATTTTGAAAGCCGGGGCTACATCCAATAGCCCGGGCGGTTCCAGGGATTGTGCATGGAGCTGTACATGAAACTTCCCATGCCCGGGTATCCGTAATAACCGTACCCATAGGGCATCCCACCTTCTATATAGGAGCAGTTGAAGCTGAGCATGGCCCGGTCCGAAAGGCGGTAGTCGGCCCCGAACGAGAATCCTTTTTTGGGAATGAAGGGATTGCCGCTGTCGGCCATATTGATGAATCCCGATGCATGGAGTGTCAGGCGGGAGTTGACATAGTAAGCGATAGCCGCGTATGCGATGGCATCAGTCGTATTGAACCGTTTAGAAGGGCGTCCATCGGTAATAACGCTCCAGGGGATAAAGTCCGCCCCGTTATAATAGGATTGCATGACGCTGATCCCGGCGGTGACGTCCACTTTTTTGCTGACGGGCGCCGTGACTTGGGCCGAGGTGTTGAATCCCCAGGCGGTATTGTTCTTCCGTCCGCCGACATATCCTTCCATATTTACTTGGTAGGAAGCCTTGCGGCGGGACATTTTTCCGAAATGTTCGGAGGCCTGCCCGGTGTTCGGGTTGAAATAGGTGGCTGTACTGTCCGCGTCGCTCTGGGCAAAAAGCACTGCCGGCAGTGCGAAGAGCGCCGCCGAGAGGATCATTTTACGGATGCCGGACAAGTGATAGGTCATGTCAGTGCCTATAAGGATTTGATTATGTCACAAAAATAGCATTTTACTTTCAACACAAAGTATTAAAAGTATGGTAAAAAATACAAAAACTTTCGGGGAGGTCCTCAGAGGGCCGATACCAGGTCGTCCACCACCTGCGGATAATATTTGTACTCCAATGCGTGGACCCGTTCGGCCAGGTCTTCCGGGGTGTCGTCCCCGAAAACTTCCGTACGGGCCTGGAATACGATATCCCCGTCGTCGTAATTCTCGTTGACATAGTGGATGGTGATCCCCGATTCCTCTTCGCCGGCGTCGATGACGGCCTGGTGTACTTTCATTCCGTACATCCCTTTGCCTCCGTAGGCGGGCAGCAATGCCGGATGGATATTGACGATACGCCCCTGGTAATGTTCGGTGATCCCGCGGGGGACCAGGCTGAGGAACCCGGCCAGTACGATGAAGTCTATTTTGTTCTTCACCAGTTTGTCGAGTACTTTCCCTTCGCGCAACTCCTCCCGGGAGAAAGTGACAGTGGGCACGGAATATTTGGCCGCCCGTTCCAGGACGCGGGCCTTGGGGTTGTCCGTTAAGACGAGGGAAACATCTGCTCCGTCATTTTGACGGAAATAATTGATCAGGTTTTCGGCATTGGTGCCCGAACCCGAGGCGAAAACGGCTATGCGTTTCATTTTAGTGGTTGTTGTAAGGTATGCTTTTTGTTTTTCAAAGCAAAAAAACACAAAAAGCTTGTGATTTACAAGAGGTAAGTTAATAATTTTTCTAAATATTTTTTTGAGTTAATGGCGTGTTTTACAATGGGATAATGAAGCGTTCGGATAAAATCGAGTTAAGATTTGAGGGGATTGTTGTGGGAATAGTAAAAGTTTTGAGTAAATTTGCTGGCTGAAACATTAAAACATTAAACCATTATGTCTGACATTGCATCAAGAGTAAAAGCTATTATCGTAGACAAACTCGGAGTTGATGAAAACGAAGTAACTCCCGAGGCCAGTTTCACAAACGACCTTGGAGCGGATTCGCTTGACACGGTTGAGCTTATCATGGAGTTTGAGAAGGAGTTCGACATCCAGATTCCTGATGACCAGGCCGAAAATATCACTACCGTAGGTCAGGTAATCAATTATATCGAGGAACAGCAGAAGAAATAATCCCCTCGCAAAGAGAAGATTATGGAACTTAAAAGAGTAGTGGTAACGGGCCTCGGCGCGCTTACACCACTCGGCAATACGGCTCCCCAGACATGGAAAGGGCTGGTCGAAGGGGTGAGCGGGGCAGGGCCCATTACTCATTTCGATGCGTCGAAATTCAAGACCCATTTTGCATGCGAGATCAAGGACTTTGATATCAATCAGTTCATCGACCGCAAAGAGGCCCGTAAAATGGATCCCTATGCCCAGTACGCCATGGTGGCGGCTGAAGAAGGGATCAAGGATTCCGGGCTCGATCTTGAAAAAGAAGACCTTACGCGTATAGGCGTAATATGGGGTTCGGGTATCGGCGGACTTCTGACCTTCCACCAGGAAGTGATGAATTTCGCAGCCGGCGGGGAAACCCCCCGTTTCAATCCGTTCTTCATCCCCAAAATGATCGCCGATATCGCAGCCGGTCATATATCTATCAAGTACGGTTTCATGGGCCCCAACTTTACGACGGTGGCAGCCTGTGCATCCTCAGCCAATGCGTTGATCGATGCGCTCAACTATATCCGTTTGGGCAAGGCCAATATCATCGTATCCGGCGGTTCGGAAGCTCCTATCGCAGAACCGGGCTTGGGCGGGTTCAACTCCCTCCAGGCACTGTCTACCCGCAACGACGATCCTAAAACGGCTTCGCGTCCTTTCGACAAAGACCGCGATGGCTTTGTAATGGGGGAGGGCGCCGGGTGTATCGTTCTCGAAGAACTGGAGCATGCCAAAGCACGCGGTGCGAAGATCTATGCTGAATTCATCGGCGGCGGTCTGTCCGCGGACGCCCACCATATGACGGCTCCCCATCCGGAAGGATTGGGTGCGGCGTTGGTAATGCGCAATTGCCTGGAAGATGCCGGGGTGAAACCGGAAGAAGTGGACGAGATCAATATGCACGGAACTTCGACTCCTTTGGGCGACCTTGCCGAAATCAAGGCTATTAAAGAGGTGTTCGGGGATGCGGCATACAATATCAACATCGATTCCACCAAATCCATGACGGGCCATTTGCTTGGCGCTGCCGGGGCAGTGGAAGCCTTGTCGGTAATCATGTCCATCAAGGAAGGTATCGTGCCTCCGACGATCAACCATTTCACGGACGATCCGGAGATAGACAACCGCCTCAATTTTACATTCGGCAAAGCGCAAAAACGCGATGTGAAGATAGCTATGTCCAACACGTTTGGATTCGGCGGGCACAACGCATGCGTACTCTTCAAAAAGTATGAAGAGTAACGTCATTAGCGTGTAAAATTTGATTTAATGGATATTTTAAAGAAAATATTTAATTCCCGCGGTCGCCATGACTGCGGGAATTTTGTTTATAAAAATATCCTCGGTTTTACCCCTCATAAACCGGAGTATTACGATGCGGCTTTTACCCATCGTTCCTTAGGCCGAAAGGATAAGTTCGGGCATAAGGTCAATTACGAGCGGTTAGAATACCTCGGCGATGCTGTTTTAGGGGCTGTAATTGCGGATTATTTGTACCGCCATGCCCCCCAGGGAGATGAAGGGTATCTCACCCAAATGCGCTCCAAGATCGTCAGCCGGGCACAGCTCAACGCGATCGGGAAGGATATGCATCTGGATGAAATAATTAAATGTGCCTTTCCTAAAGGTAAGCTGCCGGATGCTGTGTTCGGCGATACTATGGAAGCCCTAATAGGGGCTATTTATCTGGACCGGGGCTATAGCCGATGCCAGAAATTTATCCTGCGGCGCCTCATCAAGCCTTACGTCGATATAGAAACGCTGGAACATAAGGTGACCAGTTACAAGGGGTTGATGATAGAATGGGCACAAAAGGCCAAAAAGTCGCTCCGCTTCGAAATATGTGATGTTCGGGAAGATGATTTGCAGAGCCAATTCGGCGTCCGGCTGTTCATCGGTGGCGATTGCGTGTCCAAGGGGCGGGGAAATTCGAAAAAAAAGGCAGAAGAGCAGGCCTCCAAACGTGCTTATTATCAGCTTCGTTGGAAAATCAATAAAAAAAAGTAGGATTTTTTACCGATTTTATTTGGAAAGGGTAGAAAAAAGGTATTATCTTTGCACCCGCAAACGGATCGAGGGCCGCGAGGTTTGAGGGAAGTTAAGCGAGCCACCGGGAGATAGGATTGAACGGCGTGCGCGTAGAAAGAAGGACAGAAATGTCCTTAAGAACGAGAGAGTTCATTGAAAGAATGAGATAGCCAGAACCAAAACAAAAGGAAGGAATTCCAAAAAAATTGGTAAGGGCGTAGAACAAGGAAAAACAAGCAAGACGTTAATTCCAGTAAAAAGGAAGAAGAGCAGGACAAATTTGACAATGGAGAGTTTGATCCTGGCTCAGGATAAACGCTAGCGGCAGGCCTAACACATGCAAGTCGAGGGGCAGCATGAGAAGTAGCAATACTTCTTGATGGCGACCGGCGCACGGGTGCGTAACGCGTATGCAACCTACCGTTCACAGAGGGATAGTCAGAGGAAACTTTGAATAATACCACATAAAACAGGGCTCCGGCATCGGAATATTGTTAAAGTGGCGACACGGTGAACGATGGGCATGCGTTCGATTAGATAGTTGGTGAGGTAACGGCTCACCAAGTCCGCGATCGATAGGGGGTCTGAGAGGATTATCCCCCACACTGGTACTGAGATACGGACCAGACTCCTACGGGAGGCAGCAGTGAGGAATATTGGGCAATGGGCGGAAGCCTGACCCAGCCATGCCGCGTGCAGGAAGACGGCCCTATGGGTTGTAAACTGCTTTTAAAGAGGAAGAATAAAGATTACGTGTAATCTGATGACGGTACTTTAAGAATAAGCATCGGCTAACTCCGTGCCAGCAGCCGCGGTAATACGGAGGATGCAAGCGTTATCCGGAATTATTGGGTTTAAAGGGTCCGCAGGCGGACAGGTAAGTCAGTAGTGAAATCCCGGGGCTCAACCCCGGACGTGCTACAGAAACTGCCTGACTAGAGAAAGTTTGGAGTTGGCGGAATGTGACAAGTAGCGGTGAAATGCATAGATATGTCACAGAACACCGATAGCGAAAGCAGCTGACTAAGACTATTCTGACGCTCAGGGACGAAAGCGTGGGGAGCAAACAGGATTAGATACCCTGGTAGTCCACGCAGTAAACGATGGGTACCATCTTTTTGCTCGCGAGAGTGAGAGGATAATCGAAAGAGGTAAGTACCCCACCTGGGGAGTACGTGCGCAAGCATGAAACTCAAAGGAATTGACGGGGGCCCGCACAAGCGGTGGAGCATGTGGTTTAATTCGATGATACGCGAGGAACCTTACCGGGGTTTAAATGGGATCTGAATAAACTGGAAACAGTTTAGCCGCAAGGCAGATTTCAAGGTGCTGCATGGTTGTCGTCAGCTCGTGCCGTGAGGTGTTAGGTTAAGTCCTGCAACGAGCGCAACCCCCATGATCCGTTACTAACAGGTAAAGCTGAGGACTCAGATCAGACTGCCGGCGTAAGCCGCGAGGAAGGAGGGGATGACGTCAAATCATCACGGCCCTTACATCCCGGGCCACACACGTGCTACAATGGCCGGTACAGAGAGCAGCCACTTCGCGAGAAGGAGCGAATCTATAAAGCCGGTCTCAGTTCGGATCGCAGTCTGCAACTCGACTGCGTGAAGCTGGAATCGCTAGTAATCGCGCATCAGCCATGGCGCGGTGAATACGTTCCCGGGCCTTGTACACACCGCCCGTCAAGCCATGGAAGTCTGGGGGACCTGAAGACGGTAACCGCAAGGAGCCGTTAAGGGTAAAACAGGTAACTAGGGCTAAGTCGTAACAAGGTAGCCGTATCGGAAGGTGCGGCTGGAACACCTCCTTTATAGAGACACCCGCGAGGGTAAAAAAAGCTCTTCTAAAAAAGGAAACGACGTCTTCGACCTTGACACCCAACCAACAGGAACCCTTCCCGGTTCGGCTATCCCACCTAACGGATCATGGAACCGTCCAAAAATCCATACGCAAAAGGGCAAAGAGACATGCCAAGGGCACAGAAAAGAAAAAGGAAAGAAAGACACCGCCCTTGCGCACCCAGTCTCATAGCTCAGCTGGTTAGAGCGCTACACTGATAATGTAGAGGTCGGCAGTTCAAGTCTGCCTGAGACTACACCGGGAGACCCCGGCAGGACAGGAACGAGCCCCTTGGGGCGAAAGACTGACCACCAAGCCACCAACGGGGGTTTAGCTCAGCTGGCTAGAGCACCTGCTTTGCAAGCAGGGGGTCAAGGGTTCGAATCCCTTATCCTCCACACCCGCAGGGTGATTGACAGGGACAACAAAAGGCCATAAGGCCGGGAGTTGCACCGCCCACCCCGCAAACAAGTTCATTGACATATTGACAGAATTACGAGAAAACTAGTAGTAGTAAAAATAGAGACGTTTAGCCAAAGACGCTAATCTTTGGCAAAAAAATGAACGTAGCGGTATCCCGAAAGGGATACAATTTTAGCGAGCACAAGAAACTAAACAAGGGCACACGGAGGATGCCTAGGCTCTGCAAGGCGAAGAAGGACGTGATAAGCTGCGAAAAGTCGCGGGGAGGTGCAAATGACCGACAATCCGCGAATATCCGAATGGGGCAACCCACCAGCAATGGTACCTCGAAACGAGGAGCGAACCCTCTGAACTGAAACATCTAAGTAAGAGGAGGAAGAGAAAACAACAGTGATACCGCAAGTAGTGGCGAGCGAACGCGGCACAGCCCAAACCCATCACGTTTCGGCGTGATGGGGGTAGTAGGACTGCGACATACGAATACGCAAAGAATTGGAACGGCATGGAAAGGCCGGTCACAGAGGGTGAGAACCCCGTACAAGTAAAGTGCGTACAAGTTAGCAGTATCCTGAGTAGATCGGGGCACGAGAAACCCAGATTGAATCCGGCGGGACCACCCGCCAAGGCTAAACACTCAGCAGAGACCGATAGCGAACCAGTACCGTGAGGGAAAGGTGAAAAGAACCTTGAATAAAGGAGTGAAAAAGACCCTGAAACCGTGTGCCTACAAGCGGTCGGAGCGGCGTAATGCCGTGACGGCGTGCCTTTTGCATAATGATCCTACGAGTTACTGTTACCGGCAAGGTTAAGCGCTTCAGGCGCGTAAGCCGCAGCGAAAGCGAGTCTTAAAAGGGCGAATTAGTCGGTAGGAGTAGACGCGAAACCTTGTGATCTACCCATGGCCAGGTTGAAGTGGGGGTAACACCCCATGGAGGACCGAATCGGTAAGCGTTGAAAAGCTTTCGAATGAGCTGTGGGTAGGGGTGAAAGGCCAATCAAACTGGGAAATAGCTCGTACTCCCCGAAATGCATTTAGGTGCAGCGTCGGTCGAAGTTTTACATAGGTAGAGCTACTGATTGAATGCGGGGGCTTCACCGCCTACCAATTTCAGACAAACTCCGAATGGTGTAAAACATAACCGGCAGTGAGGGCATGGGTGCTAAGGTCCGTGCCCGAGAGGGAAACAACCCAGACTATCAGCTAAGGTCCTCAAATATACGCTAAGTTGAAAAAACGAAGTAGAACTGCACAGACAGCCAGGAAGTTGGCTTGGAAGCAGCCATTCTTTTAAAGAGTGCGTAACAGCTCACTGGTCGAGCGGTTCTGCATGGAGAATAAGCGGGCATAAGCGTATTACCGAAGCTATAGCAAATTTAATTTGGGTAGGGGAGCATTGCGTATGCGGCGAAGCGGTCTTGTAAAGGACCGTGGAGCGTACGGAAAAGCAAATGTAGGAATGAGTAACGAGAAAGCGGGCGAGAAACCCGCTCACCGAAAGACCAAGGGTTCCCCGGCTATGCTAATCAGCCGGGGGTCAGTCGGGACCTAAGGATAAGCCGAAAACAGGCGACTCCGATGGACAAACGTTTAATATTACGTTACTGATATCAGTGCGACGGGGCGACCCGGTAATACATCTCCGCGCGCAGACGGAATAGCGCGTTAAAGGTCAAAGCAGGCAGGGAGGCAAATCCCCCTGTAACAAGCGATGACCGACAGTACGCCGCGGCTTCGGCCAAGGCGATAGCGAGACGAAAAGCCGGCAAGAAAAACCTCTAAGCTTCAGCTGACTATCACCCGTACCGGAAACCGACACAGGTGGTCGAGAAGAGAATTCTAAGGTGCTCGAGAGAATCATGGCTAAGGAACTAGGCAAAATAGACCTGTAACTTCGGGAAAAAGGTCACCGCGGCGACGCGGTCTCAGAAAATAGGTCCAGGCGACTGTTTAACAAAAACACAGGACTTTGCTAAATCGAAAGATGATGTATAAGGTCTGACACCTGCCCGGTGCTGGAAGGTTAAGAGGAGATGTGAATCGCAAGAGGAAGCATTGAATTGAAGCCCCAGTAAACGGCGGCCGTAACTATAACGGTCCTAAGGTAGCG
>OWIO01000247.1_pt1 | contig 50071 bp, 39 predicted proteins | sample 1733011 | NCBI WGS metagenome assembly OWIO01 (sample SAMN05065779, study PRJEB22554) | human gut metagenome | biome: ENVO:2100002; feature: ENVO:00000062; material: ENVO:00002003 | host: Homo sapiens | place: USA | reverse complement strand
AATAATAAAAACGTTCAATCTATCACTTTTTTCGGTTTTTTTCTGATAAAAAGAACATCCCGTCTCTTTTCCCTCCCATAAAAGCCCTGCACTTTTATGACATTTTGCTATTTATATATCGTTTATATTATTATATTTGCAAAAACAACAGCATAAAACCAGCATATGGCCCCGTTAAATACTTCCGTATTGTTAATATACACCGGTGGGACAATTGGAATGATTGAAAACACCGCAACAGGCGCATTGGAGAACTTCAACTTCGAACAACTCCAGAGGCATATCCCCGAATTGCAAAAATTCAACTTCCCGATTGATACTTATCAGTTTGACCCTCCGATGGACTCTTCGGACATGGAACCCGATATGTGGAGAAAGCTGGTACACATTATTCATGAGAACTATGATCTCTATCATGGCTTCGTTATTTTGCACGGAACGGATACGATGGCTTATACAGCCTCCGCCCTGAGTTTTATGCTGGAAGGACTGGACAAACCTGTGATCCTTACGGGCTCCCAACTCCCGATAGGGGTGCTCCGCACGGACGGAAAGGAAAACCTGATGACAAGTATCGAAATTGCCGCCGCACAGGATAAGGAGGGGAAAGCACTCGTTCCGGAAGTCTGCATCTTCTTTGAGAATCATCTGATGAGGGGAAACCGTACGACAAAGATGAACGCGGAAAACTTCAACGCATTCCGCTCATTCAATTACCCGGTATTGGCGGAAGCAGGTATTCACATTAAATATAATCAGGCACAGATTCATGTCAACAAAAGCAAGCAGGAGTTAGTGCCACATTATTTATTGGATACGAACATCGTGGTTCTCAAGTTATTCCCCGGCATTCAGGAGAATGTAATAGCTACGATGTTAGGGACCAAAGGATTAAAAGCGGTCGTACTCGAAACGTATGGTTCCGGCAATGCTCCCCGAAAGGAATGGTTTATCCGCAGGCTTTGTCAGGCCAGTGCGCAGGGGATTGTCATTGTCAATGTAACCCAGTGCAATGCCGGAATGGTGGAGATGGAACGTTACGAAACAGGGTACCAGCTGCTACAGGCAGGAGTGGTCTCCGGATATGACAGTACGACAGAATCGGCCGTGACTAAATTGATGTTCTTATTGGGACACGGATATACTCCGGATGAGATTCGTGATCGTATGAATCGGTCGATAGCTGGTGAGATCACTCTATAGGCTTCATCCATATCTATTGGGCAGGGATAACTTATTTCTAATAAATTATCCCTATTTTTGTACCCTACAAAAAGAAAGGAATTTCAATGGCAAAAGAAAAAACCGTATATGTATGCAGTAACTGCGGACAGGAATCACCGAAATGGGTGGGCAAGTGTCCGTCGTGCGGAGAATGGAATACGTATGTAGAAGAGATCGTACGGAAAGAAACGACTAACCGCCGTCCGGTATCGGGCATCGAGACGCAGAAAGCGAAACCTGTTATCCTCAGCGAAATAGAAGCCGATGATGAGCCGCGCATCAATATGCACGACGACGAACTGAATCGTGTATTGGGCGGAGGACTTGTGCCCGGCTCTCTGGTTTTGATCGGCGGCGAACCGGGAATCGGAAAATCGACACTCGTCATGCAGACTGTCTTGCGTATGCCGGACAAGAAGATTCTCTATGTATCCGGTGAAGAAAGCGCACGACAGCTGAAACTACGCGCCGACCGCCTTTCGGAAGTCTCCAGCGACTGTCTGATCGTTTGTGAAACTTCACTTGAACAGATTTACGTGCATATCAAGAACACCAGTCCCGACCTGGTCATTATCGACTCCATACAGACTATTTCCACGGAAAATATTGAATCATCTCCCGGAAGCATTGCCCAGGTAAGGGAATGTTCGGCATCGATTCTCCGTTTTGCCAAAGAAACGCATACACCCGTCCTACTGATCGGACATATAAATAAAGAAGGCAGTATTGCAGGGCCAAAGGTACTGGAGCATATTGTAGATACAGTTCTCCAGTTTGAAGGAGACCAGCATTATATGTACCGTATTCTGCGAAGCATCAAGAACCGATTCGGAAGCACTGCCGAACTAGGTATTTACGAAATGCGTCAGGACGGATTACGTCAGGTCAGCAATCCTTCGGAGTTATTGTTAAGTCAGGATCATGAAGGGATGAGCGGAGTAGCGATTGCTTCTGCTATCGAGGGAGTACGCCCGTTCCTGATTGAGACGCAGGCTTTGGTGAGTTCTGCCGTCTATGGAAATCCTCAACGGTCGGCAACCGGCTTCGATATACGGAGAATGAATATGCTTCTGGCTGTCCTCGAAAAGCGCGTAGGCTTCAAGCTTGCGCAGAAAGATGTGTTTCTGAATATTGCCGGAGGATTGAAGGTGAATGATCCGGCTATTGACCTGGCAGTGATCAGTGCCATCCTTTCTTCCAATATGGATGCGGCTGTCGAACCGGAAGTCTGTATGGCAGGAGAAATCGGTCTGTCGGGAGAGATACGCCCCGTAAATCGAATAGAGCAGCGAATCGGAGAAGCGGAAAAGTTAGGATTCAAACGGTTCCTGCTTCCTAAATATAATCTGCAAGGGATTGATACCCAAAAACTAAAAATAGAATTAGTACCTGTAAAAAAGGTAGAAGAGGCATTCAGAGCACTCTTCGGATAAGTTTAAATTAAAATAAATCCATGACACAAGAATACCAACTCCGCATCCTTCCCGAAATCGCAGCAAACGAACAGCGACTGAAAGAATATATATCTAAAGAAAAAGGCATTAACCTGCGTAATATCACTGCTACCCGAATACTGAAACGGAGCATCGATGCACGTCAACGGACTATCTTTGTCAACCTGAAGGTACGGGCATACATCAATGAGATGCCCAAGGAAGATGAATACGAACGCACTATATATAATAATGTGGAAGGCAAGCCACAGGTTATCGTAGTCGGTGCCGGTCCCGGCGGACTGTTTGCCGCCTTACGCCTCATCGAACTCGGACTACGTCCGGTTATCGTAGAACGGGGAAAAGATGTGCGCGAACGGAAAAAAGATCTGGCACAAATCAGCAGAGAACATACCGTAGATCCGGAATCGAACTATAGTTTTGGCGAAGGAGGCGCAGGAGCCTATTCGGATGGAAAACTTTACACCCGTAGCAAGAAAAGAGGAAATATAGACAAGATACTGAATGTATTCTGTCAGCACGGAGCTTCTGCGGCTATACTGGCCGATGCCCATCCTCACATTGGGACAGACAAACTCCCGCGTGTCATTGAGAATATGCGGAATACGATTATCGAGTGTGGTGGAGAGGTGCATTTTCAGACCAGAATGGATGCACTGATTATTGAGAACAACGAAATCAAAGGTATTGAAACCAACACAGGAAAGACTTTTCTCGGTCCTGTGATACTGGCAACCGGACATTCCGCAAGGGATGTATATCGCTGGCTGGCTGCAAACGGTGTTACGATAGAAGCCAAAGGAATCGCTGTCGGTGTCCGGCTGGAACATCCGGCTATGCTGATCGACCAGATACAATACCACAATAAGAACGGGCGGGGGAAATACCTTCCTGCTGCCGAATACAGCTTCGTGACACAAGCTGAAGGCAGAGGAGTTTATAGCTTCTGTATGTGTCCCGGCGGTTTCATTGTTCCTGCCGCCAGCGGACCGGAACAAGTTGTAGTAAACGGAATGTCTCCTTCTAACCGCGGATCGCGTTGGAGTAACTCAGGAATGGTGGTAGAGATTCAACCGGAAGATTTTATAAGTGGAGAGTTGAAAATGGAGAGTGGAGAGTTGGCTGCGCAACAAAATGCGCAGTTATTAGCCATTAATCCATTGCTGAGCAATTCTCAGCTCTCAACTCTCAAGACTCAACTTACTCCCCTTCACTTTCAGGAGGAGTTGGAACGTCAATGCTGGTTGCAGGGTGGCAGGCGCCAAACGGCACCGGCGCAACGTATGCTGGACTTTACTCGCAAGAAATTAAGTTTTGATTTACCGGAATCTTCCTACAGTCCGGGGCTGATTTCTTCTCCGCTTCATTTTTGGATGCCGGATTTTATCAGCAAAAGATTATCTCTCGGTTTTCAGCAGTTTGGGCGTACCAGTCACGGTTTCCTTACGAATGAAGCGGTGATGATTGGTGTGGAAACCCGCACTTCTTCGCCAGTCCGCATCGTACGGGATAAGGAGACGTTACAGCACGTCACTGTTCGCGGACTGTTTCCCTGCGGAGAAGGTGCAGGGTATGCAGGTGGAATTGTTTCGGCAGGAGTCGATGGAGAACGGTGTGCGGAAGCGGTAGCTAATTATATCAATCATTAATAAATATTCTACGGTCAAATGAACTACAAACCTGAAATAGCCATTATCGAGTCCAATACCCTCACTTGTCTCGGACTGAAAAGTATATTGGAAGAAATTATTCCAATGGCAACTATCCGTACTTTCCATAGTTTCAGTGAACTAATGGATGATACCCCGGACATGTATGCCCATTACTTCATCTCGGCGCAAATCTATGTTGAACACAATGCCTTCTTCCTCCCCCGAAAGCGGAAAACAATTGTGCTGGCCAGTGACAGCCCGCAATTCCAACTGTCGGGTGTGCCTGTACTCAATATCTACGAACCCGAAGAGAAACTGGTGAAAAGTCTTTTGAAGCTTCATCAACATGCACACCACAACGGCTATCCTGTAAAAGATATGCCCCCGATTGCCATGCCGGAAGTACATCAGGAAATCTTATCTGCCCGTGAGATAGAAGTACTGGTTCTGATTACCAAAGGATTAATCAACAAAGAAATTGCCGACAAACTGAATATCAGTCTGACCACCGTCATCACCCACAGGAAAAATATCACGGAAAAACTTGGAATCAAGTCTGTATCAGGATTAACCATCTATGCAGTAATGAACGGATACATAGAGGCGGACCGAATCTGATTTCTTAAAATATGAGGCATAATCCTAATAAATGAGGATTGCCTACTTTATATATTTGCCGTTACTTTGCACCAGACAAATTAACTGCGAATGAAAACAAAGAATATTATGATTGCCCTCACACTCCTAACGACAGGAACAACATGGGCTGAAGATTTCCCTAAAGATTCTCTTAAAGTAGTAGACATCGAAGAAGTGGTAGTGATCGCCACTCCGAAAGAAAACCGGAAACTACGTGAGCTGCCGGCAGCTACAACTGTATTGTCACAGAAAGACATGCAGGCTAACCAAGTGAACTCCGTGAAAAGATTATCCGGACTCATTCCGAATATTTTCATTCCGGAGTATGGATCAAAGCTGACTACTTCTATCTATATTCGGGGGATTGGTTCACGTATCAACACACCGGCTATCGGACTCTATGTAGACAACATCCCCTATATCGATAAATCAGCTTTCGATTTCAACTACTCCGACATAGAACGTATTGATGTACTCCGCGGTCCGCAAGGAACTTTGTATGGACGTAATACAATGGGCGGGCTGATCAAGGTACACACCAAGTCACCTTTCACATATCAAGGTACAGATATCCGTATGGGAGCAGCAACTTATAACGACTACAATGTATCGTTAACACATTACCACCGTATATCCGACCAATTCGCCTTTTCTACCGGAGGATTCTACGAACATACCGGAGGATTCTATCAAAACTCTGCACGCAATAATGAACGGGTAGACAAAGGCAATGCAGGAGGTGGACGGTTCAGAGGTATTTATCTGCCGAAAGATAACCTTAAACTAGACTTGAATGTCAGCTACGAATATAGTGACCAAGGAGGATATCCTTACTTTTACACAGGCATCACCCAAGAAGGCCTCAACAAGGGAAAGACTGAAGAACGGGAAGAAATGATCGGAAAGATTGCCTATAATGATAGAAGCAACTACTACCGTAACCTGCTGAATGCAGGATTTAATGTCGAATATCAAGCCAAGAATTTCATCCTAAGCGCTGTTACCGGTTATCAGCATCTGAAAGACCGAATGTTTCTCGACCAGGACTTTACTGAAAAGAACATATTCAATCTTACCCAGAAGCAGAAACTAAATACTATTTCAGAAGAAATTGTGCTTAAATCGAAGCCCAACCGTAAGTGGGAATGGACAACAGGTATCTTTGGATTCTATCAGACATTGAATACAGACGGTCCGGTTACCTTCAAAGAAGACGGGGTAAAAGAAACTATTGAAGGAAATACCAACAGCATCTTTGAAAATTTAGGGAATAAAGCACCTAAGATGAGCATGAGTGTTCTTAACCCTACGTTAAGAGTCAGTGGCAACTTTGATACTCCAATATGGAACGGAGCCATTTTTCATCAATCAACCTTCAATAACCTTTTTACCAAAGGACTATCCTTCACTGTAGGTCTTCGTCTGGACTACGAAAAGATGAGTATGAAGTACAATTCGGCAAGCGACCCACTCAACTTCGACTTCAACTTTGCCATGGGCCCTATGGTTATTACCGCCAAAGACCTGGTAGCAGATGCTGCCTACAATGGTAAACTATCTGAAGATTATGTCCAATTATTACCCAAGTTTGCCTTACAATACGAATGGAGCAAAGGCAATAACGTTTACGCTACAGTATCCAAGGGTTACCGTTCGGGAGGCTATAATGTCCAAATGTTTTCTGATATAATCACCGGGCAACAGGCGCACTCGATGGTAGAAGCCATTAAAAAAAGCGCGGAGTTCGAAAAATACAGCACATTGATTGAAGGAATGATAGGAGACAAAATGCCTGCTATACCCGAAGTAAAAGATGCAACCACCTATAAACCGGAATATTCATGGAATTATGAAGTGGGTACTCATCTCACTTTGTGGGAAGGAAAACTCTGGGCCGACCTTGCAGCTTTCTATATGGATACCCGTGACCAGCAACTCTCTCAATTTATCGGCAGCGGTCTTGGACGTACCACAATCAATGCAGGCAAAAGCAACAGCTACGGTGCAGAAGCATCCCTCCGTGCCAGCGTGACCAACGAACTAAGTCTGAACGCAAGTTACGGATATACGTATGCCACCTTTACCGACTATATTATAAATGAAGCAGACAAGGATGGCAACCTGACTGTAAAAGCTGACTACAACGGCAAATATGTTCCCTTCGTCCCCAAGCATACACTTAATATCGGAGGAGAATACGCCATCACCTGTAGCTCCCGTTCCATCTTCGACCGCATTGTATTCCAAGCAAACTACAATGCTGCCGGACGCATCTACTGGACCGAACAAAATGACGTCAGCCAAGCCTTCTACGGCACACTGAACTGGCGTGCAAATCTTGAAAAAGGGAATGCAATGATCAGCTTCTGGGCACGTAACTTCCTGGACAAAGACTATGCAGCCTTCTACTTTGAAACGATGAACAAAGGATTTATGCAGAAAGGACGTCCCGCACAATTCGGAATAGATCTCCGCTGCCGATTCTAAGAAATAACAGATCAACTGTTCATATAGTCCTTTGGAGACATACCAGCACAGCGCTTAAAGAACTTCCCGAAGAATGATTGATTCGAGAAGTTCAGCTGTTCGCTGATCTGCTGAATAGTCAGCTTCCCTGATTTTAATAATGTCTTTGCTTCAAGTATTACATAAGCATCAATCCACTGCCCTGCCAACTGCCGGCTGACTTTATAAACTACAGTAGAAAGATATTTAGGAGAAATGCACAACAAGTCCGCATAAAACTTCACACTGCGTTCTTTCCGATAGTGTTTCTCCACTTCACCAATGAAACGCTGAAAGATCTCTTCCTGCCGTGTGCGTGAATATTTTGATTGCGATTCTTCCTCTTTGATTACTATAGGCAGCATTCTGTAATACAAAATCTGTACGTAAGACTGCAACATAGGAATCTTGAAAGGATGATCCGACTCCTGCAAAGTCGCTTTAGCAGAACGATAGATCCGGACAAATTCTCCCGCTTCCTTTTCTGCAAAAGTGAAGCAGTGTCTATTCTGCAAACATTTATAAAAAGACATTACCTGAGTCGTCTTTTCCGTAGTAGGCATAAAGTCTGTTCGGGTAGCTATCATAAATCCACGAAAGTCATAACTGATGGAAAGGACTTCAAAAATCATTCCCGTGATTATAACGCAAAACATATTCGGACGCAAGACATATTCCTTCAAAGAAATTCGTATATGTATCTCCCCCTCCAGACAAAACAGCACGATAGACATTCCCGCCTGAACAGGAAAGTTGTTTTGTGGTAACTGCTCTACAGGTTCGGAGAAAGGGACCTCTATATTGTCCGATAACACAATCTCCCCTTTTATAAAAGAAGTCATCCCCGTTTCTGTCAGATGCGAAATATCAAGCAAAAAGATACCATTACCCATACTTTATTATTTATTAGAGTATTCAGCAACAAAATTAAGCGATCCGGAACATAAAACCGCCATCATTCGACCTATTGACCAAAATGTTAGACCTTTCGGCCTTGAATCATTATTCAATCAAAAGGAAATTTCAAAGTAATAGGGAAAGGCGGGAAAGTATGGCGGGCACATTCTCTTGCACCAGTTCAAGCCACTTTGTCCCCTGCGGTGAAACTATTAGTTTCAATGCTTGAAACCATTCGTTTCAAAGGTTGAAACCAACAGTTTCATGCCTTGAAACAAAGTAAGGAAAAAGGGGTAGCCGAAAAAAACGATTAGTCTTTATCAAAGGGCAAGTATTCTTTGGTAAGCAATGCGCTCTGTCCCGTTCTTGACATAGATGATGCCACAGCGCTGAAAGCCGTATTTCGTCAGAATGTGCTGCATCACTTTGTTATCCCGATGTGTATCCACACGGATATTCTCAAAATGTTCAAAGCACCAGTTCAGACAGGCTTCCGATACGCCTTTCCTTTTACCGCTGGCAGCCATCCGGTGGATGACACCGTAAGGTTCGTCATTGAGCCACGCACCTTCATAAATATTCAGATAAGTAGGATCTTCGCCTAATATAAAGCAGAAAGTTCCCAATATCTCCCCTTGTTCGTCCGTACAGACATAGCTATGACCGTCTTCTATCTCCTGACGGATAAATGATTCGGACGGATAGCCGTCAATCCATTGGGTCGCATTCCCATTGGCACGCATAAAAGCACGGGCATAATCATAAATCTCCATCACCAAAGGGAGATCTTTCAATTCGGTAGGTCTGATTTCCATCATTCAGAAGTATGATTTGAATATAAAAACAAGATATAAAAGATTATTCATTAATCGCTCCGCAATGGGGGCAAATACCTTTCTCCTTCAACTTCTCCCCGCAATGTCCACAACGATACTTATAGTTGATATTCCGATGCACCTTCTTCGCAAAAACCCAGATAAAGAATGCAAGGAACAAATAACCGATATAAATATGTGTCATCAGGATAAAGAAGAAATAGCAGAAAATACAACTGGACATCAGTCCCAGCAAATAAAAGACCGCAGCTGCGGGAGTCAACTGCTGGAACAGGTCATCAAGCACCGCCAAAGCGACAATCAGAAACAACCAGATGCTCAGCAAAAAGACTGAAAGTATAAAAGGAACTTTAAAAGGCGATAAGGTGGGATTGAAATAGAAATGTTCCCACGTATCCGGCACAAAGACCTGCATCGATTCGTAAACCGTCGCACTGAAAGCCATCAGCAGGCAAAGAAACAACGGATAGACACTGTCAATATCATTAAAATAGACCAACTGCAACTGCTTCCGGCGGAAAGCGCGAAACAGATAGACCCCGACAAACAACGCGAAGATAATCATGAAATAAGAAGCATGCGTATCACTGAAAAAATGGATAGCCTGCGAAATACTGTCCGTCGGCACAAACGATTCTTTCAATTCTGTTTCACGTATCCACCCCTGCTCCTCTTGTGTATGCGCCAGCTTTACCCAGACACTGTCCACACTATCGGCAGGGTGAATGGCAAACTCGGCAACAACCACCCGATCTCCTTTATACAATGCAATGTAGGTGTCCTTGATGGGCAGGCACTCCATTGTTACCGAGTCGGTGGTTACTTCCAGATTCGTATTCCAGGTATAATGCCGGTCATAAAGATAGTTCAGAGAATCTTTCGTCTTCTCCGACAGTTCCTCGGAAGTAAGATCGGGACGCGTATAGTGACAGGATGAAAGGAATAGCAAAGTCAACAGCAGCCCCACGACAGAACAGCACAAAGCTGCACGAAACTTATCTCTGCCGAAAACAAGCTCCGTTACACTCCGCATATCTCTGCCGGGGAATCGTTTCATTGTGCCGCTTTTACTTTCATTTGACAGTTCTTGCAATCGAATTCAAGGCGGAAACGTTTTCCGTCATTCGATACCAGATAATAGGGCTCTTTATAAGGCGAGCGCACTCGCTGATGGATAGGACACCAGCCCATGCTATAACGCAGGCAGTGTTTGCAGAACATCAGCACGGCATCTTCCACCCGTTCCTTTTCATAAGCCTCAGCCACTTGCTGCACTCCATGTTCCCGATAAAAAGAAGCTGCACGGGTGTTCATCACGTTTCCCAAATAAGTAAGTGCAGCCTGCGGAAAAGCATGTGAAGTCGGCTTCCAGACAGCCAGTTCCTGACGGTAATTGATACGTCGGGCAACAATCAGCTTTTCTATCGCCTGGCGGCGGAAGTCCGCCAAAACAGAAGCCGGTAAGAACCAATTCTCTGAGAAGGAGATTTCGATCTTTTCCGCTTCGAAAGGCGTGTTTCCCAATTTAGCAAGCTGCGTCTTCAAGTTATCAGCCTGTGGAGTCCGAGCCGGCTCTTTCTCACGAGGCAGAGTGAGCGTAACGCTGTTATCGTCCTCATCCGTCAGTGTCAGAGAGAAACCGAAGTTGTTGTCTGCAAGCAGTATGCTAACGGCAATCTTCCGTTCGGCTGACTTGCGGGAAAGTACGCGTTCAAACTCCTGATCGAAGTTACGGTAGAGCTTGGTGCGGGGTTTGATGCGGGGCATCTCCTGAGGATAAAGTTTGTTTCCATCCACCCGATTAATCCGGAATCCCTGCAAACGTCCCTGTTCATCAATATAGCAGACACCGTCTCCGTTATTGAATGATTTCAGTCCGGCAACGGTCAGAAAGTTGCCACGGGCTTCTTTCATTGTGCCCATCTCCTCTCCCAATGATTTCGGAGTATCGAAAGAAAAAATATCCTCACTGCGGCCATGCAGGAAGTAATGAGTAAATCCACGACTGAAGCTCTTGTCCAGCTGCGGTTTAAAGTCGAAACGGCAAGTGCCGGAAGAAGCGCGCACATATTCCGGTCGGCGGGCAAAGATAGCATCCAGTTTCTGACGATAGGCAGCCGTTACATTCTTCACATAAGACACATCTTTCAGACGTCCTTCTATTTTGAATGAGGAAGCTCCGGCATCCAGCAACCGTTCCAGTTCATCACTCTGGTTCATATCTTTCAAAGAGAGCAAGTGCTTGTCTTTCACAATCACTTTTCCTTCCGAATCGACAAGACTGAAAGGCAAGCGGCAAAACTGCGCACACTCTCCCCGATTCGCACTGCGCCCGAAACAAGCCTGGCTAACGTAGCACTGACCGCTATAGCTTACGCAAAGCGCCCCGTGTACAAACACTTCCAGCGGAACTTCGGGACAAATTTCGTGTATCTTCCTTATTTCACGAATTGATAATTCCCGCGCCAGAACAACCTGCCGGAAGCCCGCTTCCCAGAGGAACTTCACCTTTTCCGGTGTCCGATTGTCCATCTGCGTACTGGCATGAAGAGGTATCGGCGGAAGATTCAGTTTCGTGATTCCCATATCCTGCACAATCAGAGCATCCACGCCAACCCGATACAGGGCGTGGATCATCTCTTCCGTCTCTTTCAGCTCTTCTTCTTTCAGAATCGTATTGACTGTGACATAGATACGGGCATTATACAAGTGAGCATGTTTTACCAACGCTTCGATATCTTCCAGAGAATTCACAGCCGCTGCACGGGCGCCAAATTTAGGTGCACCGATATATACGGCATCTGCTCCGTGATTGATAGCTTCGATACCACATTCCAGATTCTTCGCCGGGGCGAGAAGTTCTATTTTACGCTGCTTGATCATTCAATATCATTAATGTTGTAAGGCGTTTCCTGATAAACAAAGTAGTTCAGCCAGTTGGAGAACAAAAGGTTGGCATGAGCGCGCCAACGGACCAAGGGACCTTTGTCCGGATCATCATCTACGTAATAGTTACGGGGAATTTCGATCGGCAGTCCTTTACCCAGATCACGACGATATTCCGTATCCAAGGTATAGGGAGAGTATTCCGAGTGTCCGGTCACGAAGAACTCACGTCCGCCACGTGCCATAGCCATATAAACGCCCGCATCTTTCGATTCGGAAAGCAATGTCAGTTCCGGCACTTTGAGGATATCTTCCCTGCGTACTTCCGTATGGCGGCTATGCGGCACATAGAAGCAATCGTCAAATCCGCGGAAAATAGAATGGAAAGGTTCCAGTACCCGATGTTCGAAGATTCCGAACATTTTCTGGTCCAGTGGATACTTGGGAACTCCGTAGTGATGATACAGTCCTGCTTGCGCAGCCCAGCATATATATAAGGTAGACGTCACGTGCGTACGTGCCCAATCAAATATTTCGGTAATTTCCTCCCAATAAGTCACTTCCTCGAAGTCCATCTGTTCCACCGGAGCACCGGTGATGATCATGCCGTCGTATTTCTCATTACGCATTTGCTCGAAGTCGGTATAGAACGTTTGCATATGTTCTATCGGCGTATTCTTGGATGTATGACTCTTGATCTTCATAAACGAGATTTCTACCTGGAGAGGCGTATTCGAGAGCAGCCGCACCAAGTCTGTTTCCGTTGTTATCTTCAACGGCATCAGGTTCAGAATCACAATCCGCAACGGACGAATATCCTGTTGCGTAGCACGCGAAGTATCAATTACGAAAATATTCTCTTCCTTCAATAATTCTATTGCAGGGAGCTTATCGGGTAAATTTAAAGGCATAATCGCTATATATTAGTAATTTGGCTGCAAAAATACGAAAAATATAGCACATAATAGGGAGGTTGCTTATTTAGAAGACGTACAAATTAAGTCAATTTAATCAAAGAAGCATACCAAGTAATGAATAAAAGCTTTATTTTTGCCGAACGAATTAGTACTAATAATTTAAATCTTAAAAAAATGGCTTACGTAATTAGTGACGATTGTATTGCTTGCGGAACTTGTATCGACGAGTGTCCGGTAGAAGCTATCTCTGAAGGTGATATCTATTCTATCAACCCAGATGTATGTACTGACTGTGGAACTTGCGCAGACGTTTGCCCGTCTGAAGCTATTCACCCGGCTGAATAATACAATCGACAAAAAAGTATAGGCTGCTTTCTACGGAAGGCAGCCTTTTTTATTTTATCGCTACGGACAAAAGGAAATTGCATAAAAAAACGGTAGACTTTCTTTTTCAGGAGATAGCCTACCGTTCTATATTCTCTAAGATTGCTTATTTCAATTTAGCCAATGCTTCCTTGATTCGACGGATAGCTTCTACAATGTTTTCATCACTTGTAGCGTAGCTCATACGAATACATTCAGGAGCACCAAAAGAAGTACCGCCTACACAAGCTACATGAGCATCTTCGAGCAGATACATTGCCAGGTCGTCCGAGTTTTCAATCTTACGTTCGCCGTTGCTCTTTCCGAAGAAGTAGCTACATTTCGGGAACAGATAGAAAGCGCCTTGCGGTACGTTTACTTCGAAACCCGGCACTTCTTTAGCCAACTTCACGATCAGGTCACGACGACGTTCAAATGCCTTCTGCATTTCTTTCACCGGTTCTTGTGTACCTACGTAAGCAGCCTCGGCAGCTTTCTGAGATACCGAGCAAGGACCTGAAGTGTATTGTCCCTGAAGCTTGTTACAAGCTTTCACAATCCATTCCGGACCAGCAATGAAACCGATTCTCCATCCAGTCATCGCATAGGCTTTGGATACACCGTTCACAATCACTGTACGTTCTTTCATTTCCGGGAACTGAGCAATGCTCTGATGTGCACCGATATAATTGATATGTTCGTAAATCTCGTCAGCAATTACCACTACTTGCGGATACTTAGCCAGCACGGCTGCCAGTCCAGCCAGTTCTTCTTTGCTGTAAACAGAACCTGTGGGGTTGGACGGAGAACAAAGAATCAATGCTTTTGTTTTCGGAGTAATAGCTGCTTCCAGTTGTTCCGGAGTAATTTTGAAATCTTGTTCGATGCCGGCAGAAACAATGACAGGAGTACCTTCTGCCATCTTCACCATTTCCGGATAGCTCACCCAGTAAGGAGCCGGTACAATTACTTCATCACCCGGATTTACCAATACCAGGATCGCATTACATACAGATTGCTTTGCACCATTGGCACAAGAAATCTGAGCAGCAGTATATTCAAGACCGTTCTCTTTTTTCAGCTTCTCAACAATCGCATTGCGTAAAGCCGGATAACCCGGTACCGGAGAGTAGCGAGAAAAGTTATCATCAATGGCTTTCTTCGCAGCTTCTTTGATGTGGTCAGGAGTATTGAAATCCGGTTCTCCTACACTTAAGTTAATAACATCAATACCCTGCGCTTTGAGTTCGTTGCTCTTTTGCGACATGGCAAGCGTCGCCGACGGCGACAAGCTGTTCAAACGATCTGATAATTGATTCATTTTGTATCTATTTTATTGTTGTTGAGTGAAATTCGTTGCAAAATAAGCGATAATATTCGATATATGAAAACAAAATGGCATTTTACTTATTAAAATGTAATGTATGTCCCATTCTTTCTTTCTTTGTTCTCAGATATCGCTCATTATATGGATTAGGAACTGTTTCAACAGGTACATTTTCTACAATTTCTAGCCCATAGGCTTCCAGCCCTACACGTTTCACGGGATTATTTGTCAGAAGTTTCATTTTGTGCACTCCCAGTTCACGCAGAATCTGGGCTCCCACTCCATAGTCGCGTTCATCTGCCAGGTGTCCTAAGCAAAGGTTTGCGTCAACGGTATCCATACCGTCTTCCTGAAGTTTATATGCTTTCATCTTTTCCATCAAACCGATACCACGGCCTTCCTGATTCAGATAAACCACCACACCTTTTCCTTCTTTTTCAATCATTTCCATCGCTTTATGCAACTGCTCGCCACAGTCACAACGGTGTGAGCCAAGAATATCACCAGTAGCGCAAGATGAATGGACACGCACCAAGATAGGTTCGTCTTCATTCCATGTACCTTTAAATATAGCCATATGCTCCAGTCCATTCGATTTCTGACGGAAAGGAATCAGACGGAACATACCATGTTCGGTCGGCATATTTACCTCAACGCCTTTTTCTACGATTGACTCCTGTTTCAGACGATAAGCAATCAAGTCATGAATAGAAATCAGTTTCAGTCCATGTTCATCGGCCATTGCACGAAGTTCCGGCAGACGTGCCATCGTACCGTCATCGCTCATTATTTCCATCAGAGCACCTGCAGGGTAAAGTCCGGCAAGGCGTGCCATATCGATGGTAGCTTCTGTATGTCCGGCACGACGAAGTACTCCTTTTTCCTGTGCATACAGCGGATTAATATGTCCGGGACGTCCGAAAGTAGCCGGTGTAGAAGCAGGATCGGCCAACGCCTGAATAGTAGCAGCACGGTCGGAAGCAGAAACTCCGGTACTACAACCTTCCAGTTTGTCAATTGTCACTGTAAAAGGAGTGCCCAATACAGAAGTATTATCACTGACCTGATGCGGCAAATCCAGTTCTTTACAACGCGACACCGTGATAGGTGCACAGAGCACACCACGCGCATGTTTCAACATAAAGTTAACTTTCTCAGGAGTTATCTTTTCGGCAGCTATGATTAAATCACCTTCGTTTTCACGATCTTCATCATCCACTACAATGACAAACTTGCCTTCTTTGAAATCGGCAATCGCATCTTCTATTCTATCCATTTTAATCTCTTCCATAACACTTATTTATTAATATTCTGTATGATGAATTGAATTTGTTCATTGTTTTTTATTATCCGTTCCATATCTTTCGCCAACCGGACACGGAATGCCCAGATACGGAAATAAAAGAATAATCCTATAGGGAAAATAACCCCGGCAGCCAGATTCAGCCAATAGGTGTGGAACGGGCGTATATGAGCAGAAACGGAAATAATCGGATAATTGTTTAATGTGTTCAGCAAAGTCACAGACTTCGTATTGGACATCTCCTCTATGAGTGTCTCTAACTTTTCATTGATAGATATCATCTCATCATCCTTCTCGCCCGACATCCACAGCTTAAAATAATTCGGGGCTTTCATCAGGCGATTTTTAGCTATATACTCTTTGCACTCGTCAGTAAGTACCTGCAAATCACCCGGTATGCGAGTATAATCCGGATCGTGAATCACCACCTCTTTCTTGAATAAATGACGTATGTTACGGATACCGACAATCTTCTTAAACCAATTGATATACGCATCGGCATTGAGCACTACAGAGTCTTTATTTGATTTGTAAGTCAGGAAAGCACCTAACGGGGCAAGCACGGCACTACTGGTCCACACTCCCATCCATACGACCCATCTGCCGTCACGTGCCATCTTATAGCCTGTATTATCTATGATATAATAAATGATGAATACCATCACCGAAACGATGACCGGCATACCGAGTCCTCCTTTACGGATAATTCCGCCCAATGGGGCACCAATGAAGAAGAACAGCAGGCAGGAAAGTGAAATAGTGATCTTTTTATGCCACTCTATCTCATGCTTCCGCATACTATAATCATGGCTACCCATCGTGTAACTCTTGAAGTTTATATCACTGCTCAGGTTTTCCGCACGACTTGCAGCGGATGAAATCACCTTCTGCTTCTGCATCAAAGGAGCTACCTCATAGAGACTGTCAATATTATATTCAGTAATATTCGCCTCCATAATCTTGACCGTATCCTCCTTTGTCAATCCATAGGTGCTACGGAAATTCCCTTCAGAAACTTCCCGGTAATATTGTCTTCCGATACTATCACCCACCATTTTCATTGAGTCGATGGAGGCTTGCAGCATCGACATATCTTTGGCAGCAGATGTATTGCTCATAATACTGGCATCCGCCATATTAAAGTCTGAGTCAAACTCAATAATCGTATGTTTTTCCCGGAATTCTTCCCGACGATACGGTACATTCTGAGATTTCATACTCTGTGATCTCAGGTTTTCAAATAAATCACCACTGTACAAATGCAGCCAGAGATGCTGCTTGTCTGCAGTCATTTCCATCCGTCCGGAATCTGCATAAATAATATGTGCGTTCTCAAATCCATCTTTCAGATTATAAATCAGCACATCATACATCATACCTGTCTTCCGGTTCTTCTTGGCTATCTTCAGGTTATAATCCGGTATTTCCGAATAAAACACCCCCTCCGGGATATCCAATTCCGGAGACTTTTGTTTCATCGAAATAATCAGTGTGTATAGTTTCGTCTGAGCAATAGGCCCCACGACATTCTGGAAATAAAAAGAGACAGCAACCAAACCACAGACAAAGAAAGCCAGCGGGCGCATAATTTTAAGCAAGGATATACCCGCAGCTTTCATTGCGAGCAACTCGTAACGTTCGCCAAAGTTACCGAAGGTTATTAAAGAAGCCAGCAATATTGCCAACGGCAACGATATTGGCACCAGTGTCAATGCGGAATAAAAGAAGAACTGAGCTATCACACTCATATCCAGCCCCTTTCCGACTAACTCGTCTACATATCTCCACAAAAACTGCATCATGAAGATGAAGAGACAGATGAAGAATGTACCTATAAAGAGCATCAGGAAGCTCTTTACGATAAATATATCTAATTTCTTTATGCGTAGCATCTTAATAGGTTCGTGCAATTAAGACGCAAAATTAGCACAAAAAAAGTAGCATAGAAAATTTTTAGTTGAAAGTTAACTAAAAACCACACGTTCTTCTCAATTTCGCCACTTGCGACTCCCACAATTCTTTCATGTCAGCAACTTCGTCCGCCTCTGCGAAGTCTGTAATTTCTAATACATAGTCACTTGTCAGCTCATTATAAGTCATTTTGATTTCAAAGTAATCGCGTTCATTTTCGTCATCCTGCCAACGAAAGCGAATAAATGAGAAAGAACGGATCGCAATAATCTCGGCATTTCTTTGTTCAGTCTTCCCCCAATGGAATTCTACGATTTTATCATCAGATACTACTTTATCAGCAAACCAGTCCTCCAGCCCGGTCGGTGTGCTAATAGCTGCCCAAAGAATATTTTTAGATGTTGCGTTCAACAAATACTCCAAATGAATTTTTTCTTTTTTCATAGCAATTTCGAATTGTTTTTACGTGTGCCAAGATAAATACTTTTTTCTAATTATGTGGCATAAATCAGACACTTTATTTAAAACTTATTTCTTTTCAAGGCCCCAAACTCCCTATTTATAGGAAAAAGAGAACCTCGTTCTAAAGAAAAAACACAAAAAAGTTATGAATTGTTTTGGAGATTACAGAAAAACATCTATCTTTGCACCCGCAATCGAGAAATGATGGCGGGATAGCTCAGCTGGTTAGAGCGCATGATTCATAATCATGAGGTCCCCGGTTCAATCCCGGGTCCCGCTACTTGATAAGAATAAGGCATTTGAGAGGCTTCCACTCTTGGGTGCCTTTTTCTTTTTCAGCTCCGGTTTGCGCTATGGTTTGCGCTAGCATCAAATTCAATGTAACATGGTTCAACAAATTTTATCTGCACAAAGATACTATTTTACTTTCAAATTTTAATTGAAAAGATTAATAATACAATTGCATGACATTGCTATTCTATAAAAAAACAGCAAATGAATTTCTTCAAATTCTGTTTTTTTCGACTTTAGATATTTATTTTCCAATTATATTTGCTTCTCTCCACCCTACTGCTTGTTTATAAGCATTTATTGCACTCAAAGGAACATATACATTATGCATATTTGTTAACGGATAATGTTGTGCATAATCCAGATAAGGCGGAGTTTCACTTTTACAATGAATATTCTTTGCTCCATAAATAGCACATGCACCAATCCGTTCTACATCAACAGGCATTGTTAGAGTTTCCAATGGGTAAAACTCCCAATCTGAATAAGGGGGTAAAAGGAAATTCACAACAGGATAAAAGGCACAAGCAGATATATTTGTTACCCCATTTGGAATTATATAGCTACCTCCTTGCCCATTCGGTTTATATTCTTTTACTGCTGCCATTGGATAGGCAATCAAGGATGTTTGCTCTTTATTGAATAAAACATTATCCTTTGTAGAATAGCGTGGATTAGTAGTAGAAACAATAAATTCTTTCATATAAGTTATAGTAGACTCTTGAATTTCAGTAACATTATTCAAGTAACTATTAATATTATCTTAGACAGACGTTCCCTGAAAAAAGATGGAATATATCCGGTAAAACTCATCCTCTACTTTAATAAAACATCCAATATGTGTGGATTTAGGAAGAGTGTTTCCCTAACTGATGAAGAATGGGCAAAGATTAATTCCGTAAGGCTTCGGAATGAATATCTGAAGAAAATTAAAGAATACATAATAACAGAAAAGGTAAGAGCGAAGCAGATCGTAGACGGGTTGGGAAATGAGTTCACATTTGAAGCATTTTCCGGTTTATTCAAGAACAAAACAGGAATAAAAAAAAGGATATTTCGGTGTATGATTATTACCAGAAAAGGATCGATACATTCAAAAGGAACGGACAAATATCCACAGCCAGCAATTAGCAGTCATCTATGATATCATTGCAGTCATTTGCTCCCGGCTTAAAGTTTGAACAGATAACTCCGGTCTTTTTAAATAATTATGAACGGTGAATGAAAAACAACGGTAAAACACTAATATCAGTCGGATTCTATTTACGGCCGTTAAGATCCGTTGTAAATGAAGCCATCAATGATAATATAATAAAAAGAGAATCTTATCCATTCGGAACAAGATTTCAACATAAATATGAAATTCCCAAAGACAATAACCTAAAAAATGCATTGTCCATAAACGACATCTGAGAACTATCTACTGCAAAATGCTATACTAATGAAGCTGACTTTGCCCGTGATATGTGGATGTTCAGTTTTTATTGCTGCGGTATGAATATGGCGGACATATTCCTGCTGAAATACAAAAATATAAAAGGTAACCTCTTTACCTATTACCGGCAAAAGACGCATGGCTCATCAAAATCCCAACTTCCTATAGAAGTATACATTACCGAGCCCATAGCAGCCATTATAAAGAAGTGGGGAAATAAGGAAAAATCACCAAACAATTACATCTTTACCATTTATGAGGATTCCATGACCGCCGAAGAAATGTTTCAGAAAAAGAAAAATATTGTCCGGATGATTAACGGGTACATAGACTGGCTGGGGAGAAAGATAGGTATTAAAGAAAGGCTAAATACCAGCACAGCCAGGCATTCATATGCCACTATCCTTAAAAAGGACAGTGTATCCCTTTAGGAAATATCAGAGAACCTGGGACATAATAACTTGAATACAACCCAACATTATCTTGACTCATTTCCTAAAGAATACAAAAAGAAAACTTCAGCGAGGTTGTTAAATTTAATAAAAAATAGCGCTTTTGAAGAAAAAAATTAATATATTGCGAATCAATTATTTAATGATAAAGCCTTAGAGCATCTGACTGTTAATCAGAAGGTCCTCTTTCCTTGAATCAGAAGCGTAAAATATTTTTAATATATTATTTAATTTTTCTTGTTTTGAAGTCAAAGTTTATTAAAGTAAATTACATACTAAGTGAACATAGTAAAATCATCCTAGTTCTCTCTTTCCCATAACACCAATTAACATATTTAACTAAAGAAGTTTCTTTTTAATGCCGTTAATTTTTTATTTTGTAACCGACTAATTGTAGAAACGATGAATATTAAAAACACAAGGAAAAGCTTTTTGTTGTTTTTTTTCATATGGTTTGCATTACAAGGCAAAGCGCAGGATATTATTACAACAGAATTTCCTAATATAAATCAACTTCCGACAAAAGAAATACTGTGTATATTTCAGGATTCCGAAGGGTATATGTGGTATGGCACAGAAGGAGGTTTATGCAGAGATGACGGATACCAGATAAATGTATTCCGTTCGGATTTTAAAACTCCTGAACTGCTTGAAAATAACAGTGTAACAACTATTGCCGAAGACAAAGAAAGGAAAATATGGTTCGGCACAAAAAGGGGTGCATATATTCTCGATAAGAAAAGCTATCAGATTATGCCTCTTTCCGACAGCGAAATTAAAGGGTGGGTTATCAAAATGATCAGCGTAACTTCTGACGGGTCGGTCTGGATATCATCAGGAAGATTTCTGTTCCGCTTTAATGCATCGGGAGAAAGGCTTGGAAAGTTTGAAATAGAATGGGAAGGTTATCCGAAAGAGATAAACAATATCTGTGAAGATAACGAGGGCGGAATCTGGATGGTGCAATTAAAAGGCGGATTGTTCCGCTATGACATATCAAAGGATAAATTCACTCAATATTCATTACCCGATAAAATGCTTGCTACCTGCATGCTGAAAGATGCCAAGACGCCTTACTACTGGATAGGCACATGGGGAAATGGCATCATTCGTTTTGACCCGAAGGAGAAAGATATTGACCGCATGTTTGTGCCACAGCCGGCAACAAATAACTATAACGATTTAGATAAAAAAAGAATCTCAAGTATAGCACAGGACAATATAAAACACAATCTTTGGATAACTACAACTGATAATTTATATTCGTATGAAATAACCGGAAATGATTCTTTACGTTTTGTTAACACTTCGGGTTTTCTGTCGGAAGAGAAAAAGATGCTTAATAATGTAATCTGTGACCGTATGGGTAATCTTTGGGTGACAGGCAATTATCCCGATTCGTATTCGTTTATTGTTTCATACTTGCCTACTAAGATTATAAATTACCCGATGGAGTTGGTAAAGAAAAGATTAGGCGTTTATGCGTCCCCTATGGAGTTATCTTATCAAAATACATATTATTGGGTACGGCAAAAAAGATTGGGACTATACGTTTATGACATACAAAATGATAACTTGTCGATCCATGAAAACCGCAATCGCAGCATCTCGTTTTTCTTTGAGAAATCAGCCGATTATGATGGCGTCTTCGTTGCCGTCCGTGAATCAAAAGTTATATTAATACAATATGATGGAAAACAATTTTCAGAAACAGAAATATGCTCGATTCCCGTCGAAACACATGAACGGATTCGCGCCCTGTATGATGACAGAAACGGAGGTTTATGGATAGGGACAACATATAACCTGTTTAAATACGATTTAAGGAAAAAAAACTGGACATCGTATATGAAGATACCGGCATTATAAACGACATAACTTCGTCGGAGGATGGAAGTCTTTATATTGCAACAGAATCGGAAGGATTTTGGAAAATATCCGATGGTAAAAGGGATTTCAAACATTTTACCAAAGAGAATTATATGATTCTGGCGGTTGATCCGAATCAGAAAATTTGGGTGGGAACGCAACAGGGAAATGTTTATTGTTACGACCCCCCAAAAAACACTATCTTATCACAAACTGAAAACTGCGGCTTAACCGGGGATGTAATAGCCGACCTGCTGGCAGATGACGACGGCAATATATGGATACTGACCGACCAGAAAATAACAATATACAATCCCGAAAAACGGACTGTCAGTTTGATTAATAGTTCCGACCCTTCGATTTTTCTAGATAACTTTTTATCACTTCAGAAAGATAAAAACGGAGAAATGCACGTTGGTGGGAGAGGAGGCGTTATGGTATTCCCATCCGTAAACCGGTTTGAAAGAACGACAAAGGAGCTACCCATCGGTTTGCCATCCGTCAAGATTAATAACATACAAAAAATATTGGACGGCGACAGCCGGAATATCGTTATAGAACCGCACGAACGGAATATCGAATTGTTTTTCTCGACGTTCGACCCGCTGAATACACATAAAATACGTTATGCATTCCGCCAGAAAAAAGACAGCCTGTGGAATTATCTGCCTGTGGGACAAAATAACATGTATCTGGCAGGACTCTCGAAAGGCATATATGAAATAGAAGTACAGGCTACGGACGAAAACGGTATGTGGAGTAAAAACACGGCTACTTTTATGATTCATCGTCTTCCGGCATGGTACGAAACATGGTGGGCGTATACTCTATATATGCTTATTATATCAGCAATTATCATTTTATTCATTCAGAAATATATCCAATCCCAAAAAGAAAAGCAGCAGAAACTGATGGAAGAGCAGATATCACAAATGAAATACCGTTTCTTCACCAATGTCAGCCATGAATTGCGCACGCCTTTAACCCTGATTATTACACCACTGGAAAGTATCACTCAAAAGATTTCAGATATAAAAATCAGAAAGCAACTGGAATCAGTCAATAAAAATGCTCAGAATCTGTTGGGTTTAGTCAATCAGTTACTCGATTTCAGAAAAGTGGAAATGGGAGGGGAAACACTTTCACTCACAAAAGGCGACATAAACGGATTTGTATATTCTGTTTACGAGAACTTTCAGTTGGTTTCGGAAGAAAATAATATAGATTTCAGCTTCCATTCGGAAATAGAATCTTTCTATATATTCTTCGATGCCGGTAAACTCCGGAAAATGATTAATAATCTGCTCTCGAATGCCTTCAAATTCACGGAAGAAGGAGGTCATATCAACTTGTCCATGGAAGAAAAAGTGGAGGTAAATACAAACTACATTGTTATATCCGTAACAGACACGGGTAGAGGTATTCCCGAAAAAGAACTTTCTACTGTTTTCGAGCGTTTCCGTCAGGTGCAAGGTCAGGAAAATACAATCGGTAGCGGTATCGGCTTACACATGGTAAAAGAATACGCCAATATGCATGGCGGGGATGTATCAGTGGAAAGCAAGTTGGGTAAAGGCTCTGTATTCTACATTTATTTGCCGGCAAATTTACAGCCAGACGAAATCGCTTCCGTTTTAGATATGGAACAGACGCAAGAAGAAGTACCCGTTATTCAACAGGGAATCAGTTTAGAAAAGAAAATACTGATAGTAGAGGATAATAACGAATTCCGCAGCTACCTTAAAGACGAATTAAGCCAGTTCTATACTGTTTATGAGGCATCTGACGGCTTGGAAGGAGAAGAAAAAGCGTCGGAAACAGAGCCTGACATTATAATCACAGACCTGATGATGCCGGAAATGGACGGTATAGAACTGACCCACCGGATCAAAAATAATATACGCACCTCTCATATCCCCGTCATTCTTTTGACGGCAAATGATAATATTGAGAACGAAAAAAGAGGCTATAAAGAGGGTGCTGATGCTTTTTTGGCAAAACCTTTCCATTGGGAAATTCTTTTGTCGAGGATAGAGAACTTGCTGGCACAGAAAGTGCAGCGTCAGCAGATCTTCGAAAAGGAAATCGAAGTAAACCCGAAAGATATCACCATATCTTCATTGGACGAAAAATTAATGCAGAAAGCAATGGAACTGATTAATTCAAATCTAAGCAATTCCGAATATTCTATTGAGGATTTAAGCAGTGATATGGCAATGAGCCGCTCACACCTATACCGAAAAATCCATTCTATTACAGGGCAAACTCCGACCGACTTCGTGAGGAGCATACGCCTGAAAAAAGCTGCTGAAATGTTGAAAGAAGGTGAAATGACAGTGGTGGAAGTTGCCTACACGGTCGGATTTAATACCCCCGGTTATTTCACCAAATCATTTAAGAAAATGTTCGGGGTACTGCCTACACAGTATAATAATAAAAAATAACAGAAAATTTTCTTCCTGTTATTTTTTAATTTTGGATGTACATCCACTGCTGTAAATAAGCTATTTCAATTTCTGAAACCTGAAATAATCCACATCCATCCATCCGCCTGCACCCGAAACTTCGGGACGGTTACAGAACAAGCCGACTTTTGCCCCTATCCAGCGTCCCTGACGGGCGGTGAATTCTTTTCCTATTGAAGTGTAGCGTTTTCCGTCCAAACTGTAGAAGAAAGTACATTTACCCTCTTTGCGTACATCCACCCGCAACCAAACGGTAAGATCTTTCAGTTTTTCGGTCGCAATAACGGTTTCCGGCTTTTTATTTTCTGCACCGATGCACTCTATAGCAGAAAGGGTGACTCCATTTTCGGTATTCTCAAACACCAGCATAGCATAATCAAATCCCATCACTATAAGCCCTCCGCGTTCCCCGATTGCCCTGCTGGACGGAGTAAAAGTCGCTTTTGTTATAACGGAGAACTCTTCGGTAGGAAATTTCTGGAGCAGTAAGTTAGGGCAGTCGAGCAGGTTACCATATTCATTTCCTTTCTGTGCAGTTGCAAAAAGCCTCAGACACCCGTCTTCACCGGCCGGATAATACCAATATACCCTCGGATTGGCATGCCACTGCCATTGAAGCCCGAGTGTACGGCTATCGAACTCGTCACTATCTTGAGGGGTAGTTATCGGATAAGTCTTACCAACATTAGGTTTACGGTAAGTTGTTACCGGCTCGCCTGTTCCTTTGCCCTCTTTGTCGACGCCGATTACAGGCCATCCGTCTTTACCCCATGTCATCGGCTGTAAATGAATGACACGCCCATAAAGCCCTTTATCCTGAAAATTAATAAACCAGTCTTCCTTGCCGTCGGGTGTAGTTACCCAACCGCCCTGATGAGGACCGTTTATATCGGTTGTACCACGTGCCAACACCGTGCGCGACTCATAAGGTCCGTAAATATCGCGTGAACGCAGGGCAAGTTGCCATCCGTTCTTGACACCTCCCGCGGGAGCAAATATCCAGTAGTAACCATCTTTTTTGTAAAACTTAGGACCTTCGATTGTAGGATTTTTCCCGTGCCCGTCGTATACCACGCGTCCCTGTCCGTCTATGATTTCAGTTCCGTCGGACGACAAGCGGTTGACTATCAATAGCGAACTTTGCCTGACACGGCTGCCGGCAAGGGCATACACGAGGTAAACATTGCCATCGTCGTCCCACAGGGGGCATGTGTCTATAATCCCTTTGATTTCTTTCACCAGTACGGGAGCTTCCCATTTGCCCGCAGGGTCTCTCGTCTTCACCATAAAAATGCCGACATCGGGGTCACCCCAATAAATATAGAAATACTCGTTATGATAACGGATTGACGGTGCAAACACTCCACAGCCATGGCACGGTGTATCATACCTTTCGGTAGGCACCACCTCATCCAATGCATGCCCCACAATCGTCCAGTTTACCAAATCCTTCGAATGAAGAATCGGCAGCCCCGGTGTACAGTTAAAACTCGAAGCAGTCATGTAATAATCGTCTCCTGCCCGACAGATATCGGGGTCGGAATAATCGGCATCGATGACAGGATTGGTATACGTGCCATTGCCATTGTCGGCAACCCATACTTTAGAAGGCTTGGCGGCAAAAGCCGTAGCCGTAAAAAAGAAAACGGAAATTAAAGATGTAAATAATCGCATTGCATTCATATAGTAAGTTTTAGTAGTAATCGGTTTTATGCAAAAGTATAATAAGGTATTCTTGTCTTATTGTTCCCACGTTGCAGGCTGTTGAACAAATGTTGCAAAAACAATCCTGCAACATTTGTTGAATGTATTGCAACATGCGAGCCATACGCACAAAGCCTAATCCGTTTATTTTGCGGTACGATTATAAAAGTTTTATTATACGTTGCTAAAGATGAAAAATTTAAAATTACTATTATTTCTGTTACTAGTTCCTTTAATGATGTGGGCGAATCCCCGTGAAAAATACAATTTCAATTCACAATGGCTGCTTAAAGTCGGTGATTTCAAGGGAGCCGAAGCAAAGAATTATTCCGACAAGGACTGGAAAAAAATTACCTTGCCCCGTGCTTTTAACGAAGACGAATCCTTCAAAGTAAATATCAAAGATATGACCGATACAATTTCATGGTATCGCAAGCACTTCAAACTACCCAAAACTGCCCAAGGCAAAAAAGTATTTATCGAATTTGAGGGTGTGCGTATGGGCGCCGATATTTGGCTGAACGGTAAACATGTAGGCTTGCACGAAAACGGTGTAATGGCGTTCGGTATCGACCTGACTCCATACCTGAATTTCGGAGGGGAAAACGTTATTGCGGTCAGGTGCGATAATGACTGGAAATACAAAGAGAGAGCTACGGGAAGCGGCTTCCAGTGGAACGATATAAATTTCAATGCCAATTACGGCGGTATTCCTAAAAACGTATGGCTGCACATTACCGATAAATTATATCAGACCCTGCCTTTATATAGTAACCTGCAAACGACAGGAGTATATGTATATGCAACGGATATCCGTGTGAAAAGCCGTGAAGCCGTTATCAATACCGAATCGGAAGTGCGCAACGAGCATAACAAAACGCTGAATGTAAATTATGAAGTGGAAGTTTTTGACTACGACGGCAAATTGGTAAGTACCTTCAAAGGTGAACCTGCTAGTGTAAAACCAAATGAAACCACGATTGTAAAAGCCTCTGCCGAATTGAACAACCTGCATTTCTGGAGTTGGGGATATGGTTACCTGTATGACGTGAAAACAAAATTGATAGTTGATAATAAAGTGGTTGACGAAGTGACAACCCGCACAGGTTTCCGCAAAACCCGTTTCGGGGAAGGAAAAATATGGCTCAATGACCGTGTTATTCAGATGAAAGGGTATGCCCAACGTACCAGTAACGAATGGCCCGGTGTCGGTATGTCCGTTCCGCCGTGGATGAGCGATTATTCAAACGGAATGATGATAGATCATAATGCCAATCTTTTCCGTTGGATGCACGTCGCAGCATGGAAACAGGATGCAGAATCGTGCGACAGAGTGGGGGTTATGCAGATGCTTCCTGCCGGAGATGCCGAACGGGATGTGGAAGGCAGGCGTTGGGAACAGCGCACGGAACTGATGCGGGATGTAATTATCTATTTCCGCAACCATCCGAGTGTTATATTCTATGAAAGTGGAAACGAATCTATTAGCCGTGAGCACATGGTTGAGATGATTGCCATCCGTAACAAGTATGACCCATACGGGGGGCGTGCCATCGGCTCACGCGAGATGCTGGACATTCGCGAATCGGAATATGGCGGCGAAATGCTTTATGTAAATAAAAGCGAGCATCATCCGATGGTTCAGACGGAATATTGCCGTGACGAAGGGCTGCGTAAATACTGGGATGAATACAGTTATCCTTTCCACAAGCAGGGAGACGGTCCGTTGCATAAAAACGCGGATGCCAGCGCATACAATCAAAATCAGGATATGCTGACAATCGAATTTATACGCCGCTGGTACGATTTCTACCGCGAACGCCCTGGAACAGGACGCCGTGTCAATTCGGGAGGTGTGAAAATTGTATTTTCTGACACACAGACGTATGGTCGGGGAGCGGAAAATTACCGCCGTAGCGGGGTTGTCGACCCGTTACGCATAGAAAAAGACGGCTTCTTCGCTCACAAAGTAATGTGGCACGGATGGGTAGACGTGGAAAAACACAATACACATATTATCGGTCATTGGAATTATACGCCCGAAATTGTAAAACCCGTATATGTAGTTTCATCGGGAGATATGGTCGAATTATTCGTAAACAGCAAATCGAAAGGATTCGGAAAACGGGATTATGATTTTTTGTTCACCTTCGATGCCATCCAATGGGAAAAAGGCACTATCGAGGCTATATCATACGATGAGAATAAAAAAGAACTCAGCCGTCATTCCATTAAAACTGTCGGTGAGCCTAATAAACTTAAACTGACATTGATGCAAGGTCCCGAAGGTACGTATGCCGATGGTGCAGATATAGCTATGGTACAGGTGGAAGTGGTGGATGAGAACGGAAACCGTTGCCCACTAGCTAACGATATGGTGAAATTCGACCTGCAAGGGCCTGCCGAATGGCGTGGGGGAATCGCACAGGCACAGGATAACTTTGTGCTGGCAAAAGAACTGCCTGTCGAATGCGGTATAACAAGGGTTATGATTCGTCCAAGTAACAAAGCCGGAAAAATTACGTTAACCGCTTCGGCTAACGGGTTAGGTACGGAAAACATTTCATTCAACTCAATTCCTGTGGAAGTGAAGGACGGTTTAAGTAAATTCTTCCCTTCAGAAAAGCTAACAAGCCGTTTCGACCTTGGAGAAACGCTGCTAACACCATCGTATACGGATAAAAAAGTGGACGTAAGAGTGAAAACTGCCACGGCAGGAATAAATGCCGAAACTGCAGCAAACAGCTATGATGACAATGAACTCAGCGAATGGAAAAATGACGGCAGGTTAAGTACCGCTTGGATTACATACCAGTTGGAACGCTACGCAGAAATAGACGATATCTGTATAAAACTAACAGGTTGGCGGCAACGCTCATATCCGTTAGAAATTTTCGCTGGAGATGAATTAATCTGGAGCGGTAATACCCAAAGAAGCCTTGGTTACGTACATTTACCCGTGAAGCCGGTCAGAACAAATACCATAACAATCCGCTTGAAAGGCGCGACACACGATGCAGATGCTTTCGGACAAATTATTGAAGTCGTTGAACCACAAGCCGGAGAGTTAGACCTGTTCAAAGCTGAAGGCGGTGATAAAACAAACAACGAACTCCGGATTGTGGAAGTTGAATTTTTGGAAACATTGAATCAATAATCTTTATATATAGAAAACAATATGAAAAAGTTACTAATTTTATTTTTCTGCTGTTCGGTGTTCGCCTTTTCGACGGGCACAGCAGCCGGAAATCAGAAAAATGCGAAACGCCATTTGTGGGGCTCTATTGCCAGTGAAAATTATGGAGAGCTAACAGATATTGAGAATTTAAAAGAGAATTATTCGAAACTGTTACTAAGTTGGCGGATGCTTCCCGACGATACGGATAAGACTGCCTTTGATATATATCATAAAAAAGGTGCTGAATGGAGAAAAATAAATACGCAGCCTATTGTGAATTCTACGAACTTTCAGGTACCTGATAACCATATAGACTATTCGACTGATAATACCTATAAGTTGTGCTATCATGGGAGTGATGAAACATTGGATACCTATACCATGTCGGCGGAACAGGTGAAGAATAAAAAACCATATATCTCTATTTTCCTCAAGGAAACAGCTTCGGATAAACGGATTAACGATGCAGAAGAATATATCATTAATGACGGTGGCGTAGCCGACCTCGACGGAGACGGTGAATACGAAATTCTCGTTGTACGCCATGCAAGAGGATACAAAAATGAAACTCTTCCTCAAAGCCGTGCCATACTTGAAGCTTACAAACTGGACGGGACATTCCTTTGGAGAGTAATATTCGGCTACAATATTCCGCATAACAATGCCTGTGTATTCATTGCTGCCGACTTCAACGGCGACGGAAAAGATGAAATCGCTATCCGCACTTCCGAAGGAACTTATTTCGGCGATGGCAGATATATCGCAGACACCAACGGCGATGGTAAAACAAATTACGCCAAAGCAGGTCTTTATAATCGTGAAACTCCTGAATTTGTATCTATTATAGATGGTATGACAGGAAGTGAATTAGCGAGAGCACCTTACATAACCCTTGGAACAAGCGAAGAATGGGGTGATAATTATTATAAACGTGCCAATAGCATGAAACTCGCAGGGGCTAAACTTAAACCCGGAAACAATTGGCAGATTGTAGCCTGCAGGGGGATATACGGTAAGATAGTGATGGAAGCGTGGGAATTTAACGGTACAGGCAAGGAAATGACAAAACTGTGGCGATTCGATACCGATGCGAACAATAAACAATATAAAGACTATTCGGGTCAAGGAAATCACCAACTGGCTGTGGCTGATGTGGATGGCGACGGATTTGACGAAATCACATATGGTGCATGTGCTATAGACCATGATGGAACAGGCTTGTATACTACCAAACTCGGACACGGGGATATGCTCCATCTTGGTAAATTCGACCCGAACAGACAAGGATTACAAGTTTACCAATGTTTCGAAAGCGGTTTGACTAGGTCGTCATTGAGGGATGCACACACAGGAGAGCAGATATGGGCACTGGTAGGTGATACACCCGGCGATGAAGGCAGATCCCTGATAGCCGATATAGACCCCGAGTCTCCCGGATGTGAAGCGTGGGTATATGACAGGATTGTGTATGATATCAATGGAAAACCGACTGGTGCGGAAAAAGCTACGATGGTAAATTTCCCCATCTGGTGGACAGGTTCACTTAACAGGCAGCTTTTTGATAACAGGACTATTAATCAATATAACCGCAACGGGGGAAACGTCTGCGTGTTCGACATGAAGCCGTTCGATGTAGCGTGTGCAAACGGCTCGAAAAACAATGTAGCATTTATGGGAGATATACTAGGTGACTGGCGCGAGGAGGTAATTATAGCCCGCCGGCATTCAAGCGGGGTTGAATATAACAAACGTCCCTTGCCGGGAAGCATCGAATTGATGATTTTTTCAACCTGGTATCCGACAGAATATAAATATCCTTACCTGATGAGCGATGATGTGTATTACAGGGCTGCCATACACCAGAATGTTGGATATAATTCGCCCAATCATTTAGGATATTACTTAGGGTCTGACCTTATAAAAAAATAAAAGAAACCATGAAAAATTCTTCAAATAATATATATAAAGCTACGTTCCTTTTTTTGTTTTTCTCTTTTCTAGGACAGGGTGATTTTTGCCAGTTATCAGCAAACACAGCCGCTATAACTATAGAAGAAAATGCGGGAAAAGGTACTTTCCCTCTAGTAGCCTCTGGTAAAGCGGCTCAGTTGCTCATAGACCCGAATGACGAGGAAGTAGTCTCTATTGTAGCTGCTGCTTTTTCCGAAGATATCAAACTAGTTACAGATGTTAAACCTGAAATTGTTAACCAAATAAATAGTGGAATTTTTCCTGTAATTATTGGCACGCTTGGAAAGTCATCCTTCATCGACCGATTAACAGCGACTGGCAAAATCCAAACAGCAGAGGTCAAAGGAAAATGGGAAACTTTTTGCATCTCTGTAATTAATGACCCGTTTGAAGGCGTAAAACAAGCTCTTGTCATTTATGGAAGCGATCCGCGTGGAACAGCCTTCGGTGTTTTTGAATTATCGCGCATGATGGGAGTTTCACCCTTTGTGTGGTGGGCAGACGTGACGCCCCGCAAACGGAAAGAGCTTTATGTGACACAAGGAGAAAGTATATTTGGACCTCCTTCAGTACAATACCGTGGAATCTTTATCAACGATGAAGATTGGGGATTACAACCTTGGGCGGCAAAACACATGGATATGAGTATCAATGACGGTAAAGGCGATATTGGTCCGAGAACCTATGAAAAAGTTTTTGAGCTGATACTCCGTCTAAAATCGAATTATATTTGGCCGGCGATGCATCCTTGCACTAAAGCCTTTTGGTATTATAATGAAAACCCCGAATTAGCACGTAAGCATAGTATTGTATTGGGGTCATCGCATTGCGAACAGATGCTTCGTAATAATGTCGATGAATGGAGTAACAATTTCAGCAAGGAATATCCGGATGTAATACGCGGAGATTGGAACTGGAAAACTAACCCGTATCAGATCACCCGGTATTGGGAAGACCGTGTAAAGGAGTCGAAAAACAATGATGCCATATACACATTGGGCATGAGAGGTATTCATGACTCAGGCATGCCGGGATATAAAAGTAATATGGTCCGACCGTAGAAGAGCATGAAGTAAAAGCGTCAGCTTTTCCGTGAAGACGGGAAGATCGGTATCACTTCCAAAAATTCAAACTCAGGAGAAGTGTATCTGGCTCTATTTAATATTAACGATGAAGAAAAAACCTGTGGAGGTTAAAATCAATCTGAAAGATTTAGGGTTGAGTGAAGATGTGAAAGTAGTAAATATGTGGACAGGGGGAAGTTTAGGTGAAGTTTTCAACGATTTTTCGCAGTCAATCAAACTACATGCAAGCGGGCTTTATAAATTTAATCAATAAAAAATAAAACGAAAAAAATATGTTTAACAAAGGACAAAAAAATATTAGATTACTGCTTTTTATCGGCTTCTTGTTTGTGGTGGTATCAGCATGTAATGAAGATAAAAAGGAATACACGGGCTACCTGTTTGCTTATTTCGAAGGAGCCGATGGAAACAGGCAACATCAGGAACAGCTTCGCTTTGCCGTTAGTCCCGATGCTATGAATTGGAAAGCTCTCAACGGTAACAAACCTATTTTAAATTCTGACGATATTTCACAATCGGGAGGTATTCGGGATCCGCATATTCTGCGCGGAGAGGATGGAGATACATTCTATATGGTGATGACAGACATGTCTACTGCAAGAAACGGCTGGAAGAATAACCCTGGGATAGTATTACTCAAGTCTGAGGATTTAATAAACTGGACGCATTCCATTATAAATTTGGAAGAACAGTATCCTGTAAAATTTAAGAATGTATGGTATGTCTGGGCGCCGCAAACAATTTATGATTCTGTTACAGGTAAGTATCTGGTTTATTTCACAATAAAATATAAAGATGAGGACAAGCTCGATTTTTATGCAGCTTATGCAAACAAAGATTTCACCGGATTTGAGAACGAGCCTATATTACTATTCAGTCCCAAAGATGGAGGAATTGATGCCGACATTGTATATAAAGACGGTACATACCATCTTTTTTTCAAAGGAAACACAAAAGATGAAAACGGGAAGCAGTTTAAAAGCGGTATAAAACAAGCGACCGCTAAGACATTGTTAGGACCATGGGAAGAACATTTCAATTATCTAGACGCATATCACGATTCCCGCAGGAATGTAGAAGGCTCGAGCGTTTTCAAACTGAACAATTCCGATGAATACATTCTTATGTATGATTTATATTCTAGTGGGCGGTACGAATTTCAACGTTCTACCGATTTATACCATTTCACGGAAAAGCCGGAATCTTTCGTAAAAGATTTTCACCCGCGCCATGGAAGCATAATCAGTATTACGCAGGAAGAAATGACTCGTTTGAATGAAAAATGGGGAGGGGCTTCTTCTAATATAGAGAAATAATAATTAACACTTTATAATCACATGAAACCACTTTATAATATATTTCTAATCATTAATATTGCTATGATAGCGATCAATTCGGTATCGGCTCAATCAGGCAATAGTATTTTCAGGTTCGAATCGGATGGAAATCCGATTATAACCCATAAATTCACGGCTGATCCTGCTGCTTTAGTTGTAGGAGATACCCTTTGGTTATTTACCGGACACGATGAAGGTAAAAAGTATAAGGGTCTTACCATGAAGGACTGGTGCCTGTTTTCAACTACTGACTTGAAGCATTGGATTGAATATCCGACGCCATTGAAAGTCTCAGACTTTTCGTGGGATAAAACCGGAAGGGCTTATGCTGCGCAGGCTATAAACCGGAATGGCAAATATTATTGGTATATTAGTACTGACGGATCAGGAATCGGCGTTGCAGTAAGTGACCGACCTGAAGGTCCTTATAAGGATGCCTTAGGAAAGCCGCTTCTTACGAATGAAGACTGTTTTGCTTCAAAACATAAATGGGTATGTATCGATCCCACTGTTTTCATTGACGACGATGGTACGGCATGGTTATTCTGGGGGAACGGTCAATGTTACTATGTTAAGCTAAAAGACAACATGCTGGAAACGGACGGAGAAGTTAAGAAAGTAATGTTTGACGGTTTTGTATTCGAGGAAGCTCCTTGGATTCATAAATATGATGGAAAATACTATTTGTCTTATGCATCAGGTCTGCCTGAGAAAATTGCTTATGCAATGGCGGATAAGATAGATGGACCATGGGTATATAAAGGTGTTTTGAACGAGGTTGCCGGAAATTCCAGCACAAACCACCAATCTATTGTAGAGTTTAAAGGGCAATGGTATTTTATTTATCACAATGGAATCCTGCAACGGGAGGGTTCTCCCCATACACGCTCAGTTTGTATAGACCGTCTGTATTATAACCCTGACGGGACAATGAAACGAGTAGTTATGACAACCGAAGGAGTAAATAATTGACATAAGAACATAAAATCAATAAATTGAAAATTATGAAAAAAGGAATTCTATATCTGCTAATCTTATATGTATGCGCTTCTTTAGTTTCATGTAATACAGAGGAGCCGATGACTGAAGTTATTGGGCGTGGGCTTCAAGTTGCGGAAGCACAAACGCTGCTTTTAGCCAAAGAGGTGGAAGGACAAGAAGGGGGCTTGCCCAGAACTTACGAAGACAGTATAGTGAAAACATCTAGCTACAGAACATGGATATCGGGATTTTTTCCCGGTGTACTGTGGTATATGTATGAAAACAATCCGACCGATGAACTGAAAAAATATGCCGTATTATATACTTTGCGCGTAGAACCCGCCAAAGATATAATGAGCAATCACGATGTGGGTTTCATGCTGGGTTGCAGTTTTGGCAACGGGTACAGGCTGACTAAGAGTACCGATTACCTCGAAGTGATGAAAACAGGTGCTAATTCTTTATCGACACGCTATGATTCGATTGTAGGACTCATTAAATCATGGAATTCGCGCGATAAATGGCAATACCCTGTAATCATCGACAATATGATGAATCTGGAGTTTTTACTCGTCGTTTCTAAATTGGAGAACAACCAAAGATATGCGGATATAGCCAATGCCCACGCACAGAAAACATTGGTCAATCATTTTCGTCCCGATTACAGCAGCTATCATGTGGTTTCTTATGATACTATTACGGGTGAACCGCATGCTAAAAATACCTATCAGGGCTATTCTGATGAATCGGCATGGTCACGCGGACAAGCTTGGGGACTTTATGGCTATACGATGATGTATTGTGAAACGGGTAAACCAGAATACATGGAACATGCCCGTAATATTGCGAAATTTATTACAAACCATCCCAATATGCCGGAGGATAAAATACCATACTGGGATTTCAATTTACCGGATACTGCTAATGCTCCTCGCGATGCTTCTGCGGGTGCTATAATGGCTTCTGCTTTAGTTGAGCTTAGCCAACTGGATAAAAGCCCCGATTCCTCCAAATGGCTTGACTTTGCAGAAGACCAAATAAGGTCGCTTACTTCTCCTGCCTATCTTGCAGAAGTTGGAACGAACGGTGGTTTTATTCTAAAACACAGTGTAGGGAATTTCAATAAGAACTCAGAGGTAGATGTTCCGCTTTCCTATGCAGATTATTACTATGTAGAAGCATTGACCCGATTAAAAAAGTTGTATCATGAAAAGTAAAGCCGTTCTGTTTTTTCTTTTGGTTTTTCCCGTAATTATGTCCGCTCAACCCTTAGGTATTCAGGACAGACAATACTGGATTGAAACAATGACTAAAATTATTGACCCTGTATTAACAAACTTGAGCAACAATACACTAAAAAAGAATATGCCTTTTGAGTCGTTGTCTACAGACCCACGAAGAAAAGAGGTTTCTTATCTGGAAGCGGTGGGCAGGACTATTTGCGGAATATCTCCGTGGCTTGAATTAGGTGCTGATAATACGGAAGAAGGCAGGTTGAGAGCAAGATATATAAAAATGACGGTAGAGGGAATTACCAATGCCGTTAATCCCGATTCACCTGATTATCTGGTATTCGGTAATCAATACGGCGGACAGGCTTTAGTCGATGCGGCTTTTCTGGCGCAAGGACTTTTACGCGCTCCCAAACAGCTTTGGGGCAATCTAGGTGAAGATGCAAAAAGGAATGTGATTACCGAATTGAAAAGAAGCCGCTCGGTAAAACCCAACGAAAGCAACTGGCTGCTTTTCGCATCCATCGTGGAAGTTGCCTTGTTGGAATTTACGGGAGAATATGACTTCAAACGACTATACTATGGAGTCAATCGGTTTTGTAAAGAGTGGTACAAAGGTGATGCATGGTACGGAGACGGAGCCGAATTCCATATGGATTACTACAACAGCCTCGTTATACACCCAATGCTGACAGATGTATTGACTATACTGAAAAAACATAATATGGAAGGTTCGGAATATTTTGAAAATCAATTGAAAAGATTTCAACGGTTTGCCGTGCTGCAAGAACGCTTCATATCGCCGGAAGCCTCTTACCCTGTCATCGGACGTTCTATCGTATACCGCTTCGGAACTTTTCATGCACTTGCACAGGCATCATTGATGGAAATTCTTCCCGAAGAACTGCCTTACGCACAAGTACGGTGTGCCCTGACAGCCGTAATGAAAAGACAAATAGAGTCGCCTGATAATTTTGATAAAAATGGATGGTTAAAAATCGGTTTTGCAGGAAGCCAGATTAATATGTCTGAACCATATATCAATACGGGAAGCCTGTATTTATGTTCTGCTGTTTTTCTTCCCTTAGGGTTACCGACAGAACATCCATTCTGGTCTGACCCTTATATGGAATGGACGAATCTCAAGGCCTGGAAAGGAATTGATGTAGGAAGAGATAAGGCATTAAGGGGATTATTTTAAATGCATACATTATAACCCACAATGAATAACAACATATTTTTGTAACATGAATTGTAGAAGCTAGTGGTCAAAATCAACATCTTTGCAAGATATATTAAGTAAACTTAAAAAAGAACAATGTTTGAAAGAGCACAACGCCATAGAAAATCTACAAAACTAGGTTATTATTGAGTTTCGAGAAACAAAATACTAATGAAAAGAAGAACAGGGAAGCTATACCGTTCCTCGAAAAACGGATACTTTTTACAGCCGTATAGTAAAAGATTTTAAACTGCTACCCGAAGAATATATAAGGCAAGGGGTGACAGCCGGCATGAAATTTTGCTAGCCCGCTGACTTGGACGGAGATGATAAATACGATTTCGTACTAGACCGTATTCCGGGAGAGATTGAGACCAATGAGGAAAGTAACACCGAAGATACAGGTGTTTTATCGACATTGGTAGAGGCTTATTCCAGTGAAGGAGAATTTAAGTGGCGTGTCAAAATGGGAAATAATGTCCAGACGTCTGCCGGTGCCGGCGACATTGTCAGTATACATTGATGCAAAATCCGGCATACCGTGGGCAGACTACAGCTCGTGGATATTACCAGACAGCCGATGTTGACTTCTACATGGCAACCGATATGCCCGCACCATCGGTTGCTCCGGTACAAAAGGCAGACCTGTATTATACAGGCAACGGTTGGATTGATGATAATAATGCCAGTGGAGCCTATACCGATGACAAGAGCATCATGTTTGACATACAGGGTGGCAACAGCACATTTACATTAAATGGGAATATGTCTCCCTGCTGTTTATGGCTGATGAATCCGAAAGGAAAAAACTATGTATTTAATGGAACAGGTAAGTTCACAGGTTCCATGGATGTCGTAAAATCGCTGCAGGAAGATGTAACTTTCAATGGTAAATGACTATACAGGAGTAACACGCATATCGGAAGGACGTTTGTTCGTTAACGGAACATTGGCAAGCAAGGTATAATTGGATGCACGGGGGGTAATCGGCGGTAACGCAACACTGAATGATGGTATTGTCGTAGAAACCGGATTGAATGTAGAAGGAGGACGTATCGAGCCGGGACTTGTCGGAACATTGGGTATACTTACGATTATTGGTAATTTAGAATTATCGGGTCATAATAACCTGGCTTTTGATGTTGACCAAACTCATGGGGCAAAAAGCGACTTATTACAAATTCAAGATAATTTCAACGTCGCAGGAAATAATAATACGATCATTATCAATCCTATAACCGAAATAACTGTTGGAAGTATGATATTAGTCACCTTTACAGGTACAACTAATGCTACTCCTGCAAATTTCAAAGTAAAAGGGTTGGAAGGTATTCCGTATATATTGAAAGTTGAAAATAATTCTCTAACAATTGAAATCAGTGAGCCGCGAACAGCCGGATATGTTGAATAGTTCAATTCTAAAAATGACTTAATATAAATAATGAAAATTATTTAATTTGTTTATTATACTAAATTACAGTAATTTATAAATTAAAAATTTTAATTTGCTACACCACAACTTATAAAAAAGAATCAAAACAACAAAAAAAACAATAAATCAAAATAATAAAACATTTACTAAATGTATTAACAATTAGTGCTTTAATGTGTATAATTTATTGTCTATTTTATAATGGATAGTGATTCATAATCATGAGGTCCCCGGTTCAATCCCGGGTCCCGCTACTTGATAAGAATAAGGCATTTGAGAGGCTTCCACTCTTGGGTGCCTTTTTCTTTTATACATCAATTGGTGGCAGGTGACGCCATAGGTGACGCTAAATGCAAAAAATTAGCCCCCGAAAGTTTATATTCAGCTTCCGGGGGCTATTCTATTTAATGCTCTATACTCTTATTCCCATTCAATAGTCGCATTAGGTTTCGGCGACATATCATAGCAAACACGATTCACATTCTTCACTTCTTTCAGAATACGGTCTGTGATTTTCATCAGGATAGGCCAGTCTACCGGTTCAATAGTAGCTGTCATAGCATCTACCGTATTGACAGCGCGGATAATCACCGGCCAATCGAAAGAACGGGCATTATCGCGTACACCAACAGATTTAAAGTCAGGCACTACGGTAAAGTATTGCCATACCTTTTTATCCAGGCCGGCAATCTGGAATTCTTCACGCAAAATGGCGTCAGACTCACGTACTGCTTCCAGACGATCGCGTGTGATAGCACCCAGACAACGTACACCTAAACCAGGACCGGGGAACGGCTGACGGTAAACCATCTCATAAGGCAACCCCAACTCCAGACCACAAGCACGCACTTCATCCTTGAACAACTGGCGCAAGGGCTCTACAAGCTGGAACTTAAGATCTTCAGGCAGACCGCCTACATTATGATGAGATTTCACCATCTTGGCAGTCTTCGTTCCGCTCTCTACAATATCCGGATAAATAGTACCCTGACCTAAGAAATCGATACCATCCAGTTTACGTGCTTCTTCTTCGAACACACGGATAAACTCACCACCGATAATCTTACGTTTCTGTTCGGGATCTTCCACACCTGCCAATTTATCCAGGAAGCGGTCTGTTACATCTACATAAACCAGATTTGCTTTCAATTGGTTGCTGAATACTTCAACAACATCTTCAGACTCACCTTTACGCATCAAGCCGTGATTTACGTGCACGCATACCAAATTTTCACCGATTGCCTTCAAAAGTAAAGCAGCTACCACTGAGCTGTCAACACCACCCGACAATGCCAGCAATACTTTCTTATCACCCACCTGACGTCTGATCAGCTCGATCTGGTCATTGACAAAGTTCGCCATATTCCAGTTAGCTTCAGCCTGACAAGTATCAAATACGAAAGACTTTATAGCAGCCTTAATAGCCTCGATATCATCTGTAAATGCCGGAAGCTTCACTGCGCAAGTCGCTTTATCGTGACCGGCAGCCATAACAGGAATCCCCATCGTATAAATAGACGGATTCACGTCAATAGCAACACCGTTGATCACGTTGTTCAGTCCACCATTGATAATAATACCCTTTACGTTGGGCAATGCTTTCAGTTCTTCTACTGTGATGTCGTGAGGATAAATCTCACTATAAACTCCTAATGCACGGATGGCGCGCGCCAATACCGTATTCTCGTGACTACCCAAGTCAAGGATAACAATCATGTCCTGTTTCATCTGATTCTGGTTCTTTTAAGTTATTATATTGTATAAATTTGACTTTAACTTCAATTAGTCTGCAAATATAAAGATTTTAAAAGACGCTGCAATGTCTTGATTCCCAAAGTTTCATTTCAAATTAAATCAGCTACCACATTTATTTATCACAGCAACCGCCTCGGACACTTTCCGAACATTCTCTTTTATGCTTTCAGTCGCATCACAAACCGACTTCCTTTTCCCAGTTCACTTTCTACTGTCAGCGTACCGCCATGCGCTTCCACAAAGTCTCTCGAAATAGACAAACCGAGTCCGCTGCCCTGAACTTTTGTTCCGGGAACACGGAAGTAACGGTCGAAAATACTCTTGTGGTAACGGGGATCGATGCCTTTACCGAAATCCTGAACGTACAGGTCGATCATATCTCCTTCCTGCCTGGCACCAATCACGACACGCCCATTTTCTTTAGAATAACGAATCGCATTGCTGAGCAAATTAGTCAATACCCAAGCTATCTTTTCACTATCGACAAAGAGCTTGCCGATTTTCTCTTCCGGGTACTCTACTTCTATCTGAATATTGAACTTATCCGCTTGTACCTGATTAGCTTTAATCGCATATTCTATCAGTTCAATGGGCTTCGTTATCTTCGGCATTAATTGCAGCTTGCCTGCCTCTACCTGAGTCATATTCAGCAATTCGCCCGTAATGCTCAACAGGCGTTCGCTATTTTCCTTGATGCTTTTGGACAACTGTTCCTGTTCATCATTCAGCTCACCGACACGTTTATCTTCCAATAGCTGCAGACTCATCATGATAGCCGCAATCGGAGTTTTCAATTCGTGTGAAATGGTCGAAATAAATGTAGTCTTGGCAGAATCCAGTTCCTTGAATTCCGTTATATTCTTCAGCAGAATGACATCCCCTAATTTGCTGGGTTCATCCTTCCCTGCATCCGTATTTATGATAGGAATATAGGAAGCCTTGAAATAACTCTCTTTATCATCGGCATATATCTTTAACGGCTCTTTCTGATCTCCCGGCGTCACCAGTTCACGAATCAGCCGGCGAAGCAGATCATTCTTCAAAGACAATTCTTCCGCAGATTTACGTATGACATTACCTCTTTTCAGATTCAGCACGTTCAGTGCTTCCTCATTAATAAACAAAATCTCACGATCCATATTCAGACCGATTATCGGATCGTCGATACTGTTCACGATGGCCTCAATGAATTTCTTGGCAGAAAGAATATCCGCTAACGTACTTGCCCGATACTCGGCCAGACGTTCCGCCATACGGTTGAAACTCTCGGCGACTTCCCGAAACTCCTGATTATTTCTCATATCCAGCCGTTCTTCATAATTATGATTGGCTATTTCAAGAATCCCTTGTTTCAGTTCCTTGATGGGTTTACTGATTGTTCGGGGCAACCAATACAGCAATGTCAATCCGGTCAATATACAAATACCGCCGGTAACGGAAATCCACAACAGAGCGCGTTCCAATGCCGGCATAGCGGCAGGACTGTCAGGTTCTGTGGCAGTCAGCAACTGAAGGTTCACAACAGAAAGTGTTACCAGCAAAATAATCATTCCCGCCAGCATCCCGATGCCGAGAATCAGTTTTGTTTTAATATTCATATCGTTCATACGGTTAATATTATGCAAGTATAATCAAATCTACATTAGCTTGTGACAAATTATTCAAAAACTTTCGATATCCGAGTATGGAGCAAATGGCATGAGGAAATCTCAGATTAGGAGTTCCCATGCAGACAGAAGATATTTGCTTGTCCCGACAAACTTTGACAATACTCCCCAGAATATCCTTCGACTGCACCTGGATGACCTCTCCGCCCAGTTCTGCCACCAGTTTAAAATGATTCAGCAGATAACGCTGGCTGGCCAGATCAATCCGGTCCATACTCTCCCTCGGAGTCTGCACATAGAGAGCAACGAAAGTCGTATTATATCGTGTTGCCAGACGTGCCGCCTTCCGGATAATCCTCCTGGGTGTTTTCTCATGACTACTGATACAAGCCATGAACTTCTCATGCCTGATTCCGACCGAGACACCCATCACAACCTCATTCTCCACCTTCTTCTCCACCCGGAGCGCCACTTCCTTCAGAGCCAGTTCCCGCAGTTGAAGGATATTCTCGGTCCGGAAGAAATTATCCAGTGCCGTCTGAATCTTTTCCGGACGGTATATCTTTCCTGCTTTCAGACGCGAGATCAGTTCTTCCGCTGTCAAGTCGATATTCACCACTTCATCCGCTTCCTGAAGCACACTGTCCGGCACCCGTTCTTTCACCTCGATCCCTGTAATCTCCTGCACTTCTTCATTCACACTCTCGATATGCTGGATATTGATTGCGGAAATCACATTAATCCCCTCATCCAACAGAGTCATCACATCCTGCCAACGTTTCTCGTTCAAACTGCCTTCCACATTGGTGTGTGCCAGTTCGTCCACAATCACAATCTCGGGATGAAGGCGGATAATGGCGTCCACATCCATTTCCTCCAACTCTTTTCCTTTATAGAAAATTTTACGTCGGGGGATCACAGGCAGCCCCTGCATCAGAGCCTCCGTTCCGGCACGCCCGTGAGTTTCAATATAGCCGACTTGTACATCCACCCCATTCTCCAGTAGTTCATGAGCCTCCTGAAGCATACGGTAAGACTTCCCTACACCGGCTATCATGCCGATATAGATTTTAAACTTGCCTCGATGAGACTTCTTGATCAGATCCAAAAAATGTTGTACACTCTGTTCTCTATCCATATCCATTTCATTAATTGCTGTTTATAAACTATTTCAACCCGTAGTAATCATCACGATCACCACGGGTTTCTGCATAATAAAAATTCATGAGTTTATATCTATGGTCTTAAAGTTACGCCAAAAACCAAAAAAGCATCTTCAACACATGGATTCCATATAGCCTGTGCAAATATCGGCAATGAAAACTTATCATTAATTTTTATCTCTGTCATTCCTTTTAAAGCTACATTAGTCACGGCGAAGCCACTATTCGTGTAGATACCCTCCGCCTTATACGGCACTGCGCCGCAAGTTACATTTAAATCGACATTTTTCACACTGAAAGGATAGTTCAGTTCCAGATAGGAGGAATAATTCTGCTTCAGTTCTCCGCTATCATTCAGCTTCTTGTCTTTTCCGGCAAACATCGTATACCACGCTACGGACAGGGGAAACTTCTCTACGGGCAACGTATAAGCCAATCCCGCCTCAAAATGATGTCCCGTCTCGTGGCTCTTAAAATTAAAATATTTATATGCCCCTTCACCTTCCCACCACAAATCGGCAACCGTCAGCGTAGGTCCCGCCTTACCAAACTTATAGGCAAGAGTCAGATCCAGTTCTTTATTCCCCCCACTGAAATTAGTAGATCCCCATGCGGTAACAGAAAAATTATCGAACCCAAACCCCAGCGTGGGTTGAAAAGCCGCACCTCCACCCTGGTACATTCCCCGCCAGACATAGGAACTGACAATATCTCCCTGCACAGCAAATTCCTGTGCTTTTGCATCCGTTATACCCGATACGCATACAGTTGCCGTAACCAATGCTCCTACAACAATCTTCTTACTAAAAAAACTCTTCATATTTATCTTTTTATTTTATGTTTCTAAAAAAGAGCAGCGCCCTGTCCAGCCCTGTTTATTTGAACCGCAATAAATAACTAAAACGATTCGGACAGGCACGCCGCCCAGTGTTTGGTTATTTATTCTCTTCAAGTGCTATATTCAGCTTCAGCACATTTATTTTCTCCGTTCCGAAAATTCCGAGTAAAGGCTTCTCCACACTTTGATCAACGATTTCTTTCACTTGGTTTTCAGTCAGGCCACGTGCCTGTGCCACTCTCTTTATCTGCACGTATGCACATTGCGGAGTAATATTGGGGTCGAGGCCGGAGGCACTCGCCGTTACCATCTCCACCGGAACATCTTTACGGCTCAGATAAGGATGATGTACAAGGAACGTATCGATACGCGCTTCCACTTCAGCCAGATATTCGGGATTCGTGGGTCCTTTGTTGCTACCGGACGAACTAGAAGCATCATAACCGTCTCCGGCACACGAAGGACGTCCCCAGAAATAAATATCTTTTGTAAACATCTGACCGACATTGGCCGCACCCACCACTTTTCCATCCAGTGTGACAACTTCAGCATTTCCCTTATTAGGTCCTACCACTTGTGCAAACAACCACAAAATAAGAATATAGAATACGGAGAAAAAGACACAGAAAACAAGAGTTATCTTTAGTGATTTAAATAAAGTTTTCATCGCTATTGTTTTTTAATTAAAAGAATAAACCTACTAATAAATCAATCAGTTTAATTCCGATAAACGGAGCAATCACACCACCTACACCGTAAATCAGCAGATTCCGGCGAAGCAAAGCACTTGCACCTATCGGCTTGTACTGAACGCCACGCAAAGCCAACGGAATCAAGATCGGAATAATAATCGCATTGAAGATGACTGCCGAAAGGATCGCACTCTCAGGACTATGCAACTGCATGATATTCAACGCCGCCAGTTCGGGGATAGCCACCATAAACAAGGCGGGGACAATGGCAAAATATTTAGCCACATCGTTGGCGATAGAGAAAGTAGTCAGTGTTCCACGGGTCATCAGCAACTGCTTACCGATTTCCACAATCTCGATCAGTTTGGTAGGATCATTATCCAGATCTACCATATTGCCGGCTTCCTTTGCAGCCTGCGTACCACTGTTCATTGCCACTCCGACATTCGCCTGAGCCAAAGCGGGAGCATCATTCGTACCGTCCCCCATCATTGCCACCAGTTTGCCGGACTGTTGTTCCTTCTTGATATATTCCATTTTATCTTCCGGCTTCGCTTCGGCAATAAAATCATCGACACCTGCCTTTTCTGCAATATATTTGGCAGTCAGCGGGTTATCACCGGTCACCATCACTGTCTTCACTCCCATTTTGCGCAAGCGTTCGAAACGTTCCTGAATACCCGGCTTGATGATATCCTGCAATTCGATAACACCCGTCACTTTCCGATTAACACATACCACCAACGGCGTACCACCATTGCTTGAAATAGCAGCGATCACCTTTTCCACTTCTTCGGGGAATTTGTTTCCGGCAGTTTCCACAATCTTACGGATAGCATCAAAAGCCCCTTTACGAATCTGAGTTCCGTCCGGCAAATCGACACCCGAGCATTTGGTTTCGGCTGTAAACTTAATCATTCGTGCGCCTGTCGTATTCAAGCTGCGCATACGGATACCTGATTCACGTCCCAGTTCTACGATTGATTTGCCTTCCGGAGTTTCATCGGACAGAGAAGAAAGCAGACAGTTTTCTACAAAAGCGTGCAGATCAATGCCCGGCGCAGTGTGAAAATGGGTAGCTTTACGATTACCGATGGTGATAGTTCCGGTCTTATCCAGCAACAAGGTATCAATATCACCGGCAGTTTCCACTGCCTTACCCGATTTTGTTATCACATTCGCACGTAGTGCACGGTCCATACCGGCAATACCGATAGCGGAAAGAAGTCCGCCGATAGTTGTCGGAATGAGGCACACGAACAAAGAAATAAGTGAAGCAATGGTGATGACAGTATTGCTATAATCGGCAAATGGTTTCAACGTAACACACACAATGACAAAGACAAGCGTAAAACCTGCCAGCAGAATAGTCAACGCTATCTCATTCGGAGTTTTCTGACGGGATGCACCTTCTACCAGTGCAATCATTTTATCCAGAAAACTTTCTCCCGGTTGGGTGGTCACCATTACTTTTATATGATCGGACAATACTTTCGTACCTCCCGTCACTGAGCTTTTATCGCCGCCCGCCTCCCGGATCACCGGAGCAGACTCACCTGTAATCGCACTTTCATCGATAGAGGCCAATCCTTCGATTATTTCCCCATCGGACGGAATCACGTCTCCGGCTTCACAGACAAACACATCTCCTTTCTTTAGTTGTGAAGAACTTACAGTCACTATTTGATTACCTTCCACCTTTTTGGCAGGTGTCTCTTCCCGTGTTTTACGCAGGCTGTCGGCTTGCGCTTTTCCCCGTGCTTCGGCAATCGCTTCGGCAAAATTGGCAAACAGCAGTGTAATAAACAGAATGATAAACACAGCTATGTTGTAGGCAAACGAACCCTGAGAGGGATTGATGATGGAGTAAAGTGTCACAAACAACATGACCACTGTAGCCACCTCTACCGTATACATGATCGGGTTCTTTATCATCAGTCGCGGGTTTAGCTTCACGAATGATTGTTTCAGGCTTTCTATAACTTGCTCCTTTTGAAACAAAGAAGCTGATTTCATATTTTTCATATCTTCTCTAATTCAGAATTACAAACTTAAATGTTCGGCAATTGTACTCAAAGCGTGTACCGGGAAGAAGGACAGAGCAGCCACAATGAAGATAACGACAAACGTCATTATTCCGAAAGTCAGCGTATCAGTCTTCAGTGTTCCGGCACTCTCGGGAATGAACTTCTTCTGAGCCAGCAGGCCGGCAATGGCAACTTGTCCGATAATAGGCAGGAATCGGCTAAGAATAAGTACAATACCACAGGTCCAGTTCCAGAAATAAGTATTATCTCCCAGTCCTTCAAAGCCGGAACCATTGTTAGCGGCACAAGATGTATACTCATAAAGCTGCTCACTCAAGCCGTGGAATCCAAGATTGTTCAGCCAACCGCCCTCGCTTTCCACAAAGTCAGGATGATGTACATATATATAACTTGAGATTGCTGTGAACACTAATATGACAAATGGATGAAGCAGTGCTACTATCGTAGCTATTTTCATTTCACGGGCTTCTACTTTCTTTCCGAGAAATTCCGGTGTGCGACCTACCATCAAACCGCTGATAAATACCGCGATAATAATGAACGTATAATAATTCATCCAACCTACGCCTACACCGCCGAACCAAGTATTAATCTGCATATTCAGCATCTCCATCATACCGGACAACGGCATAGTAGAATCATGCATACCATTCACAGAACCATTGGAAGTAACAGTAGTCACAATGCTCCAAAGTGCTGTAGCTCCGGCACCCAAACGAACTTCCTTACCTTCCATCGCACCGTTATCCTGCGCAATTCCCAGTTCATCGATACGGGGATTTCCACCCATTTCCTGACTGACATTGATACAGACGCCTACCAGGAAAGCAAAGAGCATCACTCCGAAAATACTATAAGCCAGTTTCTTTCTACGAGTATAAAACCCTAATGCAAGTACCATTGCCATCGGAATAATCAAGATAGACCAGCACTCCACCATATTGGTAAGATAAGTCGGATTTTCCAACGGATGAGAAGAGTTCACACCAAAGTAACCGCCTCCATTCGTTCCTAATTGTTTAATGGGCACAATGGCAGCCGCAGGTCCTTGCGAAACCATCTGTTCCTGTCCTTCGAGGGTAGTTACCTTCATTTTTCCGTCGAATCCCATCGGGGTTCCCTGAAGAATCAGGATGAAACCTACAATCAAAGAAAGCGGTAACAGGATACGTGTACAGCTCACTACCAAAAAATGCCAGAAGTTACCGATTGTTTTTGTTGTCTTGGCAGCCATACTCTTCATAATACCAGCCATAGCAGCCATACCGGTTGCAGCGGTAATAAACTGGAAGAGCATAATGACAAACAGCTGTGTGAAATAAGTCAATCCGCTTTCACCACTATAGTGCTGCAAGTTACAGTTGACCATAAAACTGATACAGGTATTAAAAGCCTGATCCGGCGTTTGGGGTCCGTTGCCATCTGGATTTAAAGGTAACCATCCTTGCGAAACCAGCAATACCATTCCCCATACGAACCAAAAAGCATTCAATATCAATAATGCTTTCAGGAACTGTTTCCAGTTCATTTCTTCTTTAGGGTCAATTCCGCATACTTTATAAATGACTCTTTCAATAGGAGCCATGAAATCCGACCAGGTTTTCTCTCCTTTATAAACCTTGGCAATGTATCTTCCTAGTGGATAAGCCAAAATCACCATCAAGGCAATTTGTGCAACCACACCTAAAATTTCTGTATTCATACTTTTACCTTAAACTGTATAACTTTAAAACTTTTCGGGTCTGATGAGTACATACATCAAATAACCGAAGATTGCAATACCTAATACAAATAGTGCTGTGTACATAATTAATTCTCCTTTCCTCTTCTAGATCTTTTCAAACCAGTCTACACATTTCCAAAATAGCCAGAAGCAGGCAAAGCCGCTCAAGAGGCAAAAAACAAATGATAGTGTTATCTCCATGTCTTTAATCTTTTAAATATTTATTATTATAATACTTGCAATGTATTATGCCAAATGCGTGCCAAAACTCCAAAAGAAATAGCAACAAATTGATTATCAGACACATATAAAGAAGAAGGAAATATATAATAACAGAGCCGACCTTTCCATTTTGAAAAAGTAGTTCAATTTTGAAAGGGTATTTAGTCTTGGCAAAATATGGGATTTTAAATAAAACAGAAGGAAAAAGAATGAAATTGAAGGAAAAAGAGGCTGAAAAGGATACTGAAAAATAGTATTATTAAAAGATTGTCCGGTCTCGTTTGTTTTTTAGCAGAACAGGAGAGGAGATTTGCAGCTTGTGGATGATGTGTGCTTAAATTCCGAAAGTATCCAAAACAATAAAGCCCTTCTGGTATTTCTACCGGAAGGGCTTCTCTAAAAATGGCGGCTACCTACTCTCCCACTGTTACGCAGTACCATCGGCGTGACGAGGCTTAACTTCTCTGTTCGGAATGGGAAGAGGTGGAACCCTCGTGCTATAACCACCTGAATTTCTTCAATTGACAATGGACAATTGACAAATGACAATTATCGCAGCTGTCATGATAAGTTATGACATGATAAAAAGTAAAATTCAAGTATCTGTTAATCTAATTGTCAATTGTCATTTGTCAATTGTCAATTAAAAAAGCTAAACGTATATATCGCGATCCGCACCGTCCGAAAGAAAGTGAACGGGCAATTAGTAATGCTCGGCTTTGATGTTACCACCTTTACACCTGCATCCTATCAACGTCATCGTCTTTGACGACCCTAAGAAATCTAATCTTGTGGCTGGCTTCGTACTTAGATGCTTTCAGCACTTATCCAATCCCGACTTAGATACCCAGCAATGCACCTGGCGGCACAACTGGTAAACCAGAGGTCAGTCCAACACGGTCCTCTCGTACTAGTGTCAGAGCCACGCAAATTTCATACGCCCACGATAGATAGAGACCGAACTGTCTCACGACGTTCTGAACCCAGCTCGCG
>OWIO01000226.1_pt1 | contig 51417 bp, 45 predicted proteins | sample 1733011 | NCBI WGS metagenome assembly OWIO01 (sample SAMN05065779, study PRJEB22554) | human gut metagenome | biome: ENVO:2100002; feature: ENVO:00000062; material: ENVO:00002003 | host: Homo sapiens | place: USA | reverse complement strand
TTGCCAAGGGGAACCTCACGATTGACGCTGCGGCGCACTTAGGGGCCGGCAACAAGGGCACCTCGGCCGTCGGCGGTAAGGTGGGTCTGACGTATCGCTTCTAAGTCACATCGCGTGATTTTGTGATGTCACGGGCCCGGCAGGATGACTTCTGCCGGGCCGCTTTGTCATTCCACTCAAGCCGTGACGCATTTCGTGTTTTTTTATTGCGAAATGCGCTTTCCTGCCCCTATAATCCGCTTCTCCGTTTTTTCGGAGACAGTTGCCCGTTGAATCGTTGTTGTTTCGCGGGTTGTAAATGGCGCGCCGCAAGCTCATCCGAGGTGAATTCAAAAATTTGTCACAGGGGCTTGGGCGTCAGACATTAACCTTGGAGACTAAACATGTCTGTTAGCATGCGTGAAATGCTGGAGGCCGGTTGTCATTTCGGTCACCAGACTCGTTTCTGGAACCCCAAGATGGCTCAGTACATCTTCGGTGCTCGTAACAAGATTCACATCATCAATCTGGAAAAGACCGTCGAGAAGTTCGAACAGGCCCAGAAGTTCGTGCGCGAACTCACAGCTCGCGGCGGTAAGGTCCTTTTCGTCGACGCCAAACGCGGCGGACGCGAAATCATCGCCGAACAGGCGCAACGCGCCGGTTGCTGCTGGGTTGACCAGCGCTGGCTCGGCGGCACGCTCACCAACTTTAAGACCGTCAAGCAGACGATTAAGCACTTAAAGGAAATGGAGCAAGTCATCGCCGAAGGCGGTCTTGAGAAGATGAGCAAGAAGGAAGCGCTCGACTTTAGCCGTGAGATTGAAAAGCTCAATAAGTCTATCGGCGGTATCAAGGAAATGACAAGCCTGCCTGATGCGCTTTTTGTCATCGACGTCGGCTACCACAAGATTGCCATTGCCGAAGCCAACAAGCTCGGGATTCCCGTCATTGCTGTTGTCGATACGAACAACAGCCCGGACGGTGTCGATTACGTCATTCCGGGTAACGATGACTCGGGCAAGGCCGTTGCCATCTACGCGAGCGGAATTGCCGACGCCGTTTTGGCCGGCAAGGAAGATGCCGCCACGGGTGATAAAGAAGCCGAAGAGTTTGTCGAAGAGACGGCTCCGGCTCCCGCTGACGCTCAATAAGTCGTATTTACGCCCGAGACGATTTCGGGCATTTCATGGATTTCCCGAGGTCCGACAATAGGGGCTTCGGGACACACTAGGAGTGAGTTATGGCTGTTATTACCGCCGCAATGGTCAAGGCCCTGCGTGAAAAGACCGATGCCCCTATGATGGAGTGCAAGAAGGCGTTGACGGAAGCTCAAGGCGATGCCGCCAAAGCCGAAGAAATTCTTCGCGTCAAGCTCGGCAACAAGGCCACTAAGGCCGCCTCCCGTATTACGGCTGAGGGTATCGTTGCCGTTTACATCAGTGATGATGCCAAAACCGGTGCCATCCTCGAATTAAATTCCGAAACGGACTTCGTTGCGAAGAACCCGGAATTCCAGCAGATGGCCAAAGATGCTGCGCGCCTGGTTGCCGAAAAGGCCCCGGCCGATGTGGCTGCTTTGCTTGAACTCGATTTGAACGGCAAGTCCTTGGAACAGGTTCGCAAAGACCTTGTCGGCAAGATCGGCGAAAATATGTCTTTTCGCCGCTTCGTGCGTATGCAGGCCAAGGGCAAGCTTCACAACTACGTGCACGGTGGCTCCAAGATCGGCGTTCTCGTTGATGTGATCGGCGGGGACGACGAAGTGGCGCATGACGTTGCGATGCACATTGCCGCTTCCAAGCCCAAGGCCCTCGATAAGGACGGCATCGATCCGGCGTTGATCGAATCCGAACGTCGCGTGGCTCTTGAAAAGGCTCGCGAAGCCGGAAAGCCCGAAGCCATTCTCGAACGCATTGCCGAAGGCTCCGTGCAAAAGTTCTTGAAGGAAGTGACGCTTTTGAATCAACCCTTTGTCAAAGACGACAAGGTTTCGGTCGGCCAGCTCTTAAAGAGCAAGGGTGCCGAAATCGGCGGCTTTACGCTTTATGTGGTCGGCGAGGGCTTAGCTAAGCGTAACGAAGACTTTGCCGCGGAAGTGGCGGCTCAGCAGGCTGCGGCTAAAGCCTAAGTCTTTAAGCTTACCGTGTCTTTTTTGCGGCAATTCTCCTTGGGCGGGAGTTGCCGCAAATCATTTGAGGGCGCCCATTTCTTAAAAGCGCCGCTCTTTCCCATGGGCTCGGTTGCCCCGAGCCTCTTCCCCGATTCTCTTTTTTGAAAAACGTCCTCAAAGGCGTCTCGTTTTTCTTTAAAATCCCGCCCGAGTACAACAAGTGAGTCCGGTATCTTTAAAGCGAACGGTACGGGACCGGGAGATCAGATATGTCAGAGGGGCCTAAACCTCAATTTAAGCGTGTGTTACTTAAGCTTTCCGGCGAATCCCTGATGGGAGACGATGCGTTCGGGATTAACAAAGAGACGCTCTCACAGATTGTGGCGGATATTCGGGAAGTGATTGATTTGGGTGTCGAGATGGGCATCGTTGTCGGCGGGGGCAATATTTTCCGCGGCGTCGCGCTCGGCTCGACCGGCATGGACCGGGCCACGGGTGACTACATGGGCATGCTCGCAACGATGATGAATGCCATGGCCCTTCAAGATGCCTTCCGCAACACCGGTGTCGATGCCCGAGTTCAAAGCGCGATTAAGATGGATCAGGTTGCCGAACCGTACATTCGCGGCAAGGCCTTAAGTCATTTGAATAAGGGACGCGTTGTGATTTTCGGTGCCGGTACCGGAAATCCTTTCTTTACCACCGACACGACGGCTGCCTTGCGTGCCGCCGAAATCGGCGCCCAGATTGTGTTAAAGGCAACGAATGTGGACGGCATTTACACCGACGATCCCAAAAAGAATCCGAACGCAACGCTTTACAAGGAAATTTCCTTTGACGAAGCGATGGTTAAACACTTAAAGGTGATGGATTCGACGGCCTTTGCTCTGTGCCGCGATCAGGGAATGCCCTTGAAAGTCTTTTCGATTAAAAAGCGCGGCGCTCTAAAGCGTGTCATTCTCGGACAAGACGAAGGCACGTTGGTTCACGTATGATTGTGATAATTCCTGTCGGATAAACCGTATCGGAGGCCTCTATGGCAACAATTAGCGAAATTCAGCAGAACACAGAATACAAAATGAAGCGTACCGTTGAGACGCTTGAAGACCACTTTAAAAAATTGCGCACGGGTCGCGCGTCGACCGGCTTGGTGGAAAACCTCACGGTCGATTACTACGGATCTCCCACACCGCTCTCGCAGGTCGGTAACCTCGGCGTTTCCGATGCGCGCACCATTACGATTCAGCCTTGGGATCGCAAGATGATTCCCGTGATTGAAAAGGCGATTCTCAAAAGCGATTTGGGCCTGAATCCTGCCACAAGCGGCGATACGATTCGTATTCCGTTGCCGCCCTTAACCGAAGAGCGCCGCCGTGAAATTACCAAGGTCGTGCGCGGGGACGGTGAAGAAGCCAAAGTGGCGATTCGCAATCTGCGTCGCGAGGCCAATGAGGCTGTCAAGCGTCTTTTAAAGGACAAGGAAGTGAGCGAGGACGAGGAAAAGAAGTCCGGTAAAGACGTCCAGACCTTGACCGATAAGTACATCGCCGCCATTGACGGCGTCGTGGACGAAAAAGTCCAGGAAGTGATGACAATCTAAGTCCGAATCGACTTGTGGAAAGAGGGTTTCGAAGGGTCTCCTGCGAAACCCCTTCATTTGCATGACAAACGAAATTCCTCATCACGTTGCCGTCATCATGGACGGGAACGGTCGCTGGGCCAAAGCCCGCTTTCTGCCGCGTGTTCAAGGACACCGACGCGGGATGCAAGCCCTGCGTACGACCATCGAGGCGGCACGCAAAGCCGGCATTGCCAACTTAAGTGTCTTTGCGTTTTCCTCGGAAAACTGGAATCGCCCGGCCTCTGAAGTTCAAACGCTGATGCGGTATTTTGTCACCGGATTACACGAGGAAGCCGAACCCCTTTTTAAGGCCGGGGTACGCCTTAAAGTTGTCGGCGACATCTCGGCGTTTTCTTCCGAGCTGCAAGATGCCATCCGCGAGGCCGAAAGCAAGACAGCCGGCGCCGACAGGATGCTTCTTAATGTATGCGCGAACTATAGCGGCCGGTGGGACATCGTTCAGGCGGCGCGCAAGGTTGCTTTGTCCGGCGCGTCCGTGACGGCCGAGGCTATCGAAAAGAACCTTACGATGCGCGAATCCGGTCCGGTGGATTTACTCATTCGCACCGGAGGGGAATCGCGGATTTCGAACTTTATTCTCTGGCAAAGCGCCTATGCGGAGCTTTGGTTTACTCAGACGCTCTGGCCGGATTTTTCCGAACGCGATTTGCGTGAGGCTCTTACCTGGTATAGCGGTCGCGAACGGCGATTCGGGCGAACGGGCGAGCAAATCCAAAACGATCGAGAAAGGAGTCAGTAAGAATGTTGGCAAAACGCATTGCCACGGCTTTGGTGCTTTTAGCCGTTGTTGTCGGGACTTTGTGGGTTTCGGAAAACGTTTTCCTGGCAGCAATCGGTCTGGCGTTTGCCATTACGCTCTTTGAGTGGCTTCGGATTGAAAAAGTCTCCGTCCCGATTTCCGGGGCATGTTCCTTTGTTGCGGCCGGTGCCATGGTTTGGGTCGGGCTTTCGGGTTTTAATCCCGAGGGACTTTTCTTTCTCACATTGGAATTGATTGTCTCGTGCTTTTGGCTTGCCATCGTCGCCGTGTGTTTTAACGCCCGGATGACCGGGTTTCGCGTGGCCCGCAATAAATCGATCCTCTTTGCCTTTCTTTTTGTCACTGCCGCCTTCTTAAGTTTGGTCTGGTTAACGCGCACGGGCGGGTGGCCCTTGACGCTTTCTGTGTTTGCCATTGCCTGGGTGGCCGACATCTTTGCCTTTTTCGTCGGCATTGCATTCGGGCGCCATCGTATGGCACCGGCCATCAGTCCGAAAAAAAGTTGGGAAGGGGCGCTCGGAGCGTACGTCTGTGTGTTTCTTGCGGCCCTTGCTTCCTGGATGTACTTGCCGCATGAGATGGTTCTCACAAGTCGCCTATTTGCGCAAATCGGACCGGTGGTCGGGTTCCTTGTGGTCTTTCTCCTTGTGAGTGTTTCGATTGCCGGAGACTTGTTTGAATCCGAATTAAAGCGCATTGCCGGCGTGAAGGACTCGGGTTGGCTCCTTCCGGGTCACGGCGGTTTTTACGATCGACTTGATTCGGCTCTGGCGGTTTTTCCCGTCGGAGCGACGTTGCTCCTGATTCTCTGACGGTGCTCCGGCGTTTTTGCCCATGAGTTTTTCACAGGCAAAGCGGCCCGAGGGCGAGAAATTTGCAAATTCCGGCAGACAGAAAAGAGGCGTTAGACTAAAATACATAGTCTTGTACGGATTCCTTTTTTCCTCGGAGGACATGTGAAGCTTTGCGGTTTTGAAGTCGGCGACAGAAGGCCTTTCTTTTTGATGGCAGGCCCCTGCGTCATTGAAAGCGAACAGATGGTTCTTGATATCGCAGGCTTCATGCACGAGACCTGCGAGAAACTCGGAGTTCCCTATATTTTCAAAGCCAGTTTCGATAAAGCCAACCGCACCTCGGGCGCAAGTTTTCGCGGACCGGGCCTAGCTGAGGGTCTTCGGATTCTCTCGGAGGTCAAAAAACAAATCGGCGTTCCCGTTGTAACCGACGTGCACACGGAAGAGCAGGTCCCCGAGGTTGCCGCCGTTGTCGATGTGTTGCAAACCCCCGCCTTTTTGTGCCGTCAAACCGATTTTATTCGGGCCTGCGCAGCAAGCGGCAAACCCGTCAATATTAAGAAAGGGCAGTTTTTATCGCCCTACGATATGGTTCACGTCGTACAAAAAGCGCGAGAAGCTGCGCGTGAGGCACATGTCAGTGACGACTGCGTCATGGTGTGCGAGCGCGGGGCGAGCTTCGGGTACGGCAACTTAGTCTGTGATTTACGCTCGCTTGCGATTATGCGCGGCACCCACGCCCCCGTTGTCTTTGATGCGACACACTCGGTGCAGCTACCCGGCGGAAACGGTGCCTCCTCGGGAGGAGATCGGCGCTTTGTTCCGGTGCTTTCGCGCGGCGCGGCGGCGGCCGGTATCGACGGCTTATTTATGGAAACCCATCCGGACCCGGTGCATGCCAAAAGCGACGGGCCGAACTGTGTTGTGTTAAAGCGTATGCCCGAATTGCTCGAGCAATTAAAGGCAATCGACGCTTTGGTTAAGGCACAGCCTTATTTGGAAGATTCGTTTTAATTTACCCCTAAACTCTAATAATCTTAAGGAAGAGAAAAATGAGTGCAATTATTGATGTCATCGGACGCGAGATTTTGGACAGTCGCGGTAATCCGACCGTTGAAGCGGAAGTCGTTTTGGAAAGCGGCGTGACGGGTCGTGCGGCGGTTCCCTCGGGTGCCTCCACGGGTGTGCGCGAAGCCATCGAACTGCGCGACAAGGATCCGAAGCGCTACGGCGGTAAGGGTGTTTTGAAGGCCGTCGAACACGTTAATACGGAACTGGCCGATGCCGTTATCGGTTTGGAAGCCACCGATCAGGCCTTTATCGATCGCAAGATGATTGAATTGGACGGCACGGACAACAAGAGCCGTTTGGGCGCCAACGCGATTTTGGCCGTTTCCATGGCTGTGGCTCGTGCGGCGGCTGAAGAAACCGGCATGCCCTTGTATCGCTATTTCGGCGGCATGGGTGCCGTTGAGCTCCCCGTCCCGATGATGAACGTCATCAACGGCGGTGCGCACGCCAACAACAACCTCGATTTGCAGGAATTCATGATTATTCCGCTCGGCGCTCCGTCCTTTAAGGAAGCCTTGCGTTATGGTGCCGAAACGTTCCATGCCTTAAAGAAGATCATTAACTCCAAGGGCATGAGCACGGCTGTCGGCGACGAAGGCGGTTTCGCTCCCAAGTGCGAAAGCCATGAGGAAGCCATTGAACTGATTATGGAAGCCATCAAGGCGGCAGGTTTGGAACCGGGCCGCGACGTGTGCATCGGTTTGGACTGCGCTTCGAGCGAATTCTACGAAGACGGCAAGTACACGCTTGCTAAGAGCTCGGGCAAGTCCATGACGGCCGAAGAGTGGGCACAGGTTTTGAAGGGCTGGGTTGAAAAGTACCCGATTATCTCGATTGAAGACGGCATGGCCGAAGGCGATTGGGAAGGCTGGAAGCACCTGACGGACCTTTTGGGCGGCAAGATTCAGCTTGTCGGTGACGATCTTTTCGTCACGAACCCGAAGATTTTGAAGGAAGGTATCGAGAAGGGTGTTGCGAACTCCATTCTCATTAAGGTCAACCAGATCGGTACGCTTTCCGAGACGTTCGAAGCAATCGATATGGCCAAGAAGGCCGGCTACACGGCCGTCGTCAGCCACCGCTCCGGCGAAACCGAAGATTCGACGATTGCCGATATCGCCGTCGGTTTGAACGCCGGCCAGATCAAGACCGGTTCCATGAGCCGTTCCGATCGTATGGCCAAGTACAACCAACTCCTGCGTATTGAGGAAGATTTGGGCTCCGTTGCCGTCTATCCGGGGCGCGCTGCTTTCTACTCGATCAAGTAATCGGTCGGAAAGCCGGAGTGTGACGTGAACGTTCGTTACGTCATTTGTGTCGCCCTTTTCGCCTTGGCGGTCATGATTCAGTGGCCGCTGTGGTTCGGAAAGGGCGGCTTTTTCCGCAAACTCGAATTACAGCAAGACGTGGCCGCCATTACCGAAGACAACAATCGCCTTCGTCGGGAAAACGGCATGATTGCCACGGAAATCGAATCGCTGGAAAGCGGAACCGATGCTGTTATAGAACAAGCCCGTACGCAACTCGGGATGATTCGCGGCGATGAGGTTTTATTCCGTTTTGTGCCCGAAGGATCAAAAGAGGCTCGCGATAGCCTCAAGCATGCGCCGGGACAAACCGGCGAGCGCCTTTTCAAGCCCAAGCACGATCACTTGTATTCTCCGGGTGACCCCCGAGCCAAAGAGAAAAATTAGCGATGCTTTCTCTTAAATCCGGCACCCGATTCCCGGCGTCCCCTTACGCTTTCTAAGCGAGTTTCAAACCGAGGACGAACGTCGAAAAACTGCTAGAGTTTCTCGTTCGTATTGTTTTCGGGAGATCAAACATTCATGATGTCTTTTTTGAATGCACCGGGCAGCGCCTGGGTTTTGCCGACGCTTCTTGTCGCCCTTTTTTTCCTTCTTCTCGTGATTGTCGTTTTGCTTTACGCGCTTTACGCGCGTCAAAAAGGCTTTGATGCCGCGTTTTCGCGCACAATCGGCGAGGAGCGCGAAAAAACGTTAAGTCACCTGGCCAATTCCTTTGACTCGCTTCGCCGTGATGTGCGGGATTCTTCGAATGAGCTTAAAACCTCGCAAGCGAGCCAAATGACCGCTTTTATGGGGCTGATGCAAAAAGCCTCGGAACTCCAAAACCAAAGCGAAAAAGACATGCAAGATTCGCTTTTAAAGCAGCTTGAATCACAGTCCCTGCGTCAGGAAAAGCGGCTTGAGTTACTGACCGGAGGGATTTCTACCGGCCTTGACGGCATGCGTCAAAGCCTAAATGAGCAACTTACGGGCATTCGGGAATCGAATGACCGAGCACTCATGCAGATGCGTACGACCGTGGAAGATAAGTTGCAACAGACCTTAAACGAGCGCATCAGTGAAAGTTTTCAGAAGGTCGATGAGCAACTCAAATCGGTCTATAACGGCCTTGGCGAAATGCGCCAAGTTGCCCAAAACGTCGACGGCCTGCGGCGCGTCCTGGTTAATGTGAAAACACGCGGCACGTTCGGGGAAGTGCAACTCGGCAATCTCCTCTCGGAGATTTTGACGCCCGATCAATACGACACGAATGTTGCGACCATTCCCGGATCCGGCGAGCGCGTGGAATTTGCCGTCAAGCTACCGGGTAAAGAAGACGGCAGGTCCGTCTATCTTCCGATTGATGCGAAGTTTCCCTTGGAAGACTACGAGCGGCTTGTGGAAGCGGCCGAAGCGGCGGACTCCGAGCAAGTCGAAGCAAGCGCCAAAGCCTTGGAAGTTCGGATCCTTGCCGAAGCCGAGAAGATTCACCGTAAGTACGTTCAGGTTCCCTATACGACCGAATTTGCCATTTTGTATCTACCGATTGAAAGCCTTTGGGCCGAAGTTATCAAGCGTCCGGGACTCATTGAGCGCGTGCACCGCATCTCGCACGTGACGATTGCAGGGCCCACGGTTCTGGCTGCGCTTTTAAATAGCCTGCAGCTTGGGTTCCGAACCCTGGCTATTGAGAAAAAGAGCGAGGAAGTTTCCATTGTGCTCGGCAAGGTCAAAAGCGAGTTTCTGAAGTTTTCCGAGGCTTTCGATGCCGTTGACAGAAAGGTCGACGGTGTGCGGACGGCCCTGGAGAATGTTCGCAAGAGAACCAACATCATGAGTAAGAACTTAAGGGATGTCGAAACGGTTTCGATTGCAGCCCCTGAAAGTGCCGCCGCTCTTGAGGCTCCCGCGAAGGCACCCGAGACGCCGAATAATTAAAATACCGCCGCATCGATTGATTTGAAATATCCCATGAGTAACGATTCCATGCAGACACCGGACCTATTTGAGTCTGAGGCGGCCGCAGAGCCGGGTTCTTCTCAAGAAAGTCGCCCCAAAGAGCCTGAGGTTAAAGTTGAAGAGCCCCCTAAAGCGCCGCCTACTAGGAAAGCCACGAACGGCAAAGGCGTCGTTTGTCTTCCCGAGGCCCTTGAGGACGGCTCCCCGTTTGAAGAAGAGGGAAAACTGACTCTCGCGCGTTTTGCTGCCAAGGCCTACTTGGAGTACGCACTTTCGGTCGTGAAGGGGCGGGCGCTTCCCGATGTTTTCGACGGCTTAAAGCCCGTACAGCGCCGTATTTTGTATGCCATGGACAGGATGCGTCTTGCGCCGCCTGCCAAAGCCGTCAAGTGCGCCCGCGTTGTCGGTGATGTGCTCGGTAAATACCATCCGCACGGCGACCAGGCAGCCTATGAAGCCATGGTCCGCATGGCGCAGTCTTTTACATTGCGGTATCCCCTTGTAGACGGGGAGGGCAACTTCGGATCGCGAGACGGAGACGGACCGGCGGCGATGCGTTATACGGAAGCACGGCTGACGAAGATTTCTGAACTGCTCCTCTCGGAACTCGACAGTGACGATGTGGACTTTGTTCCCAACTACGACGGCTCCTTTAAGGAGCCCGAACTTTTGCCTGCACGTCTTCCCTTTGTGCTGTTAAACGGCGCAAGCGGCATTGCCGTGGGTCTGGCAACGGAGATTCCTTCGCACAACTTACGGGAAGTGGCCGAGGCCGTTTTATTGCTTCTTGAAAAGCCCGAAGCGACGCTTCCCGAGGTTTTACAGGTGCTTCCGGCACCGGATTTTCCGGGCGGCGGTCAGATTATCTCGTCGCCTTCGGAAATCGAGGACATCTATCGCACCGGGCGCGGGAGTCTTAAGGTTCGTGCACGCTATCACTTCGAAGAGTTACAACGCAATCAGTGGCAACTCATTGTCGATGAATTGCCGCCGGCTGCAAGTGCCGAACTCGTGCTCTCTGAAATCGAGGACATCACCAATCCGAAGCCCAAAGCCGGCAAGAAAGTGCTTTCGGCCGAGCAGTTGCAGACCAAAGCCCACATGCTCGCCTTTTTGGACGGAGTTCGCAACGAATGCGATAAAGATACGCCCATGCGGCTTGTCTTCGAGCCCAAGACCTCGAAAATCGACCGCGAGACGTTTGTCAATGTCCTTCTTTCCGAAACCTCGCTCGAGTCGAACGCCCCGATGAATTTGGTGGTGGTCGGAGCCGACGGACATCCGATGCAAAAAGGGTTGCTCGCGATTTTGCGTGAGTGGGTTACGCTGCGCTTAGCTACCGTCAAACGTCGGTGCCAATCCCGATTAGATAAGGTCTCGGCGCGCCTACATATTTTGGAAGGCCGTCAGATTGCCGTCGATGCCATCGATCGAGTTATTGAAATCGTGCGCTTTGAAGATAACCCCAAGGCCGTTCTCATGAAGGAGTTTTCTTTTACCGACGAGCAGGCCGAAGACATCCTCGAGTTGCGATTGCGGCAGTTAGCGAACTTAGAGTTTGAAAAGCTCCTTGCGGAAAAAGAAAAACTTACAAGCGAAGCGCATACGCTTTCGCGCACCATTGCAAGCGACAAACTCTTGCGCGCTCTTGTGGCGCGTGAGACACGCGAGGCTGCGAAAACCTACGGCGACGACCGCCGTACGCTTGTTCAGGAGGCGGCCAAAGCAACGGTTCAGGAGCAGGTCATCGATGAGCCCGTGACGGTCGTCATTTCCAAAAAGGGCTTCGTGCGCTCGCGCTCGGGCCACGGGCACGACGCAACGCTCATGAGTTATAAACTCGGAGATGCGTTCGGAGTGGCTTTTGAATGTCGGACCGAAGATACGCTTATTGCCGTCGGCGATAACGGGCGTGTGTATTCGGTGCCCGTTGCAACGCTCCCGCCCTCGCGCGGAGACGGTTTGCCGATTTCAAGCTTTTTTGACCTAGAAAGCGGCACGACAATTGTCGGGTATTTGGCGGCCGATAAAAAAACGCGTGTGGTTTTTGCTAATGATGCCGGCTTCGGCTTACTTTGCACGGTAGGCGACCTTTTTGCCCGTGTGCGCGCCGGGCGAACCTTTATGCGCGTGGGCGAGGGTGTCAAGCTCCTGCCGCCGGCAACGGTCCCGGAGGAGGCCGGTAAGCTTGCGTGCCTATCGACTCAAGGGCGACTTCTTGTCTTTGACCTCACCGAGTTGCGTGTATTATCGGACGGCGGCAAGGGCGTGACACTCATGGATTTAAATCCCGGGGAAAAACTCTCGGATATCCTCGTGTGCGGCGAGGCCGGGTGTGTCGTCGAAGGCATCGGGCGTACGCGCACGCGCGAAAAGACCTTGGTTCGAGGCGATTGGCAACGCCACTTCGGGCACCGTGCTCGAAAAGGTAAACCCATCGAGATTCGCTTTAAGGCCACGAACTTAAAGCCCCTTATGACCGATGAGAACGGACGGGCCACCACGGGATCTAACGAGGAAGAGCCCGAACCGACTTTACTGTAAGTTCAGTTATGGATAACCACACACAAACGCCGAGCGGTTTTGTTTCCATCGAGCGTCGCCCGAGTCTGATGCATACGCTCTCGTGGCGCTTGGCGGTGGCTGTGTTGCTTTGGATTGTCCTGTTGCTACTCTCGGTCGGGTACTCCTTTATTCTCAATCAGCGCGTACACGACTACTACACGTCGCTTTCGTACGTCTCTTCCATTCGGTCGGATATTTACAAAGCAAACATCATGACCGACGACCGCTTCACGCGCGTCGAATTTAAGGAACTAACGGATTCGGTCGGTGCGACGATTCGTAATCTTCGGATTACGATCGAGGCGTCCGATTCCAAACACAAGGCCGAGATTTTGCGTCTGACGCAGGAAATACGCGAGCAGTGGCATTCGATTTTGCTACGGATGCTCTCGCAGGCGCGTGAGAAGTCCGCTCCGATTCTCATTCCCGACATCGAGCGCATCATGCCGGACTTAAACAGTCTGGAAGTTTTAATTCAGAGCGATCGGAACGAATACACGGTTCTCGCGCGACTTGTGCAGGGGGCGCTCATTTTAATTTGCGTTATCGGACTAATCGGGGTGATGTATTTACTTGTGCGCTGGGTGATTCGACCGATTGATTCGGTTTCGGCGACGTTGGAAGAATTTACGCGCGGCAACCTATCGATTCGACTCAATCTGAAAGGCAGTGCCGAATTCGAGCACATTTCCGACGGTTTTAACCGCATGGCCTCGCGCCTACAAAACCTCGTGCAGGGCCTGGAGACCATCACGCAGCAAAAAACCTTTGCCGTCGAGGAGCGCAATCGCAACTTAGCGCAGCTTTACGAGATGACTAGTTCCCTTGGGAAATTTCGTTCCGTTTTCGAGATGTGCGACAACTTTACGCTGCGCCTGATTCACTACACGGGAGCGTACGCCTCGACCGTTTTTCTGCTCGATGAAAAAACGCAGCAGCTCACTTTAGCGGCCCAGACCGATTTACCCGACCATGCAATCAAAGCGTATGCCGGGCGCGAGCTTTTTTACGCCGACGCCGAGGAGTTTGCTCTTAAGGAAGTCGGACTGAAGTTTTACCCGAGCGGCAACAAGGAGCAGCTTTTCAATCAACTGTTCGTTCCGGCTCCCGAATTTAAATGCGCCTACGCCTTCCACGTGCGTAGCGGCGGCAAGACCCTCGGCGTCTATCTTCTGTTTTACGGACGCGATGTGTCTTTGAGTCCCCGGCGCAATCAACTTTATGAGAACTTCGGCACGCACCTGGCGGTGGCCATTGCCAACCGGCGCCTCGTGAACCGCGATCGGGAATTTGCCGTGGCGCAGGAACGCGCCTATTTGGCACAGGGCCTACATGACTCGATTGCTCAATCCCTGTCCTTTTTAAATCTTCAGGTTCAGATTTTGGAAGGAGCCCTGCGCGATAACGACAAGCTGCTTGTTGACGAAACCCTCGGGCAGATTAAAACCGGTGTGCAGGAATCGTATGCCGACGTACGCGAATTGCTGATTAACTTCCGTGAGCGGCTCCATCGTGAGCCCTTTGTCAAGGCGCTTACGACGGTCATCGATCGCTTTAAGGCTCAAACACACATTCCGGTGGATTTTCGGATTCACGGAACCGGGCGCGAGCCGACCGAACAACAAAAACTGCAGATTGTGTTTATTTTGCAGGAAGCCTTGGCCAACGTGCGCAAACACGCCGGCGCAACGGCCGTCTGCGTCGATTTAACCAATGCCGAGGTCTTTCAGATGCGCGTCATCGATAACGGGTGCGGCATCGATCCCAAACTTGTCGAATCCAGGAAGAGCTCGCACTTCGGTCTTAGCATCATGCAAGAGCGCGCCGAGCGCATCGGGTCGACGGTTCGCGTCGGGGCGGCCGATCCGGCGCTTTACCCGCACGGCACCTGTGTGCAATTGACCGTTCCGGGAACGGGGATGCCCGAAAAGGACGCCGTATGATGTTTTTTACCGTTGCGCCTTTAATGGCACTTTACGTGTATTGGCGAGCCGTCAGGGTCCTCGGTCGGGGAGTTTTGCGCTCGCTTTTCGTAGCAGTACTTGCCCTCGGGGCCCTCTTTCCGATTCTTGTCGCTACCTTCGGGGGCTCGATTCCCGCCCCGACGGTCGATGGGCGCCTGATGATTGCCGGGGAGTTTTTCCTCCTGGTCCTTTTAGAAAGTACGATTTTGATTATCCTTTGCGACGGCGTGCTCTTGATTTCTCGCGTGGTCGGTAAACGCATCGCCATCTTAAGGACAGCAAAGAGGGTGATTTTTTTGTTTGCTCTTGCAACGTTCGTCACCCTTTTTGCCGTTTCTCAGGCTTTACGCGACCCGGTTGTAAAACGTGTGACGCTTGACTTTGACAACCTTCCCGATGCCTTTGTCGGGATGCGCATTGCCCAGCTTTCGGATTTGCATCAAGCCGATGTCTTCGGTCCGGAGCGCTTAAAACGCGTCATTGATGCCACCAATCGCCTTAATGCCGACATCATCGTCATCACGGGGGACTTAGTCGACGGCTCGGTTAAGACGCGCGGAAAGGACATGACTGCACTACAGGACCTTACGGCCCCCGAAGGCGTTTACGTGGTCGAGGGCAACCACGAGCACTACGTCGATTACGACGGATGGATGGAGTTTTTCCCCAAGCTCGGGTTAACGCTTTTACGTAACGAACACGCCCTTTTAAGGCGCGGTCAGGATGCCCTTCTTTTAGCCGGGCTTACCGACTACGGCGCTAAGCGCTTCGGGCGCGCCGTCCCCGATTTGAAAGGCGCATTGAAAGGCGCTCCCGAGGGCTTTACGATTGTGCTCTCGCACCAGCCGCGCGAGGTGAAAGAATTGACGGACTCGGACGTCGATTTAGTGCTTTGCGGTCATACGCACGGCGGGCAAACGCCGATGGTGTCATTGCTGGTTAAAGCATTAAATGACGGGTATGTTCGGGGTCTATATAAAAAGGAGACGGACGGCAAATCGCTTTCTGTCTACGTGCATCCGGGAACCGGTCTTTGGACAGGATTTAGTGCGCGACTCGGATCGGAAAACGAGATCGTGCTCATCACATTGAACAAAAAAGGAAAGTAGGGTTTATGCAACGCGTTGCTGTTTTAGGGGCCACGGGATCGATCGGAACAAGTGCTCTGGATGTTCTTTCGCGCTACCCGGAGGACTTTTGCGTGTACGCGCTTGCGGCCGGAACGCGCATCGAAAAGCTCGTAGGTTTGGCGGCGCGCTTTCACCCCGAAGTGGTCGGGATTGCCGATCAGGAAAAAGTAAAGGCTCTCAAAGACCTTCTGGCAGCCCGGGGCCTACAATCGATACGCGTTGTCGCCGGGGCCAAGGACGTTGCGTCATTAGCCGCCGAGAGCCGAGTCGATACGGTCTTACAGGCTGTTGTCGGCGCAGCGGGTCTTGCGCCGAGTTTTGAGGCTGCTCGGGCCGGCAAGCGCCTGCTCCTAGCCAATAAAGAAAGCGTTGTGTGCGGCGCCTCTCTTTTGATGGAGACGGTTAAAAAGGGCAGGGCAACGCTTTTGCCGATCGATTCCGAACACAACGCCATCTTTCAGTGTTTGCACGGGGCAAGTCGGGATGAGCGCAAAGCGGCGCGCATTTGGCTTACATGTTCGGGCGGACCCTTCCGAGATAAAAAAGACTTGGATTTATCAAAAGTTACGCCTGAAGTGGCCCTTTCTCACCCGACTTGGTCGATGGGGAAAAAGATCAGCATTGATTCGGCAACCCTTATGAATAAGGGCTTTGAAGTCATTGAAGCGCGCTACCTATTTGATGTGCCGAGCGAGCGCATTCGTGTTGTCGTGCACCCGCAGTCGGTTTTGCACTCGATGGTTGAATTTTCCGACGGGTCGGTGATCGGCCAAATGGGACCGACGGATATGCGTCTTGCAATTGCGTATTGCTTGGGGTACCCCAAGCGCCTTGTCGGCACGGACGTGCGCCTTGACTTCACTCAGCTCGGCCCCTTGACCTTTGAAGCACCCGATACGGCTCGATTCCCGCTTTTAACACACGCGTACGAGGCCCTTCGCGCCGGAGGTCTTGCAACCGTCGTTTTAAATGCTGCCAATGAAATGGCCGTCGGAGCGTTCCTTAATCGGGCAATTCGCTTTACGGACATTGCGCGGGTTTGCGAGACGATGCTCCGAAAGGTATCGGGGAGGGCCCCGACGTCGTTGGAAGAAATTCTCGAGACCGATGCGGCCGTGCGCGCTCAAAGCGCCGAAGAGATTGCCCGTCTTTCTCGCTTATAAAGGAATCGTATGGCCGGACTCTTGGGTTTTATTCTTGCCATTGTCATCCTCGTTCTCGTGCACGAGTGGGGGCACTACATCGTTGCACGCCTCTCGGGTGTACCGGTTTTGGCGTTTTCTCTCGGATTCGGCTCGGTGCTATTTCGGTATACGGATAAAGCCGGCTGCGAGTGGCGCCTCTCGACCATCCCGCTCGGCGGGTACGTCAAGATGCTCTCGTCGGAGCAAAAAGAACTTCTCCAAGAGGAGTTCCCGAATCGCACGTTCGATTGGGCGCATTCGTTTGAAAATACATCCGTCAAAAAGCGTCTTTTAATCGTTTTGGCCGGTCCTCTGATGAACCTTATTTTTGCCGCCTTCGTGTACGCAGGTCTTGCGATGGTGGGAACGAACGAGGTGTCACCCAGGCTCGGGGCACCGGTTGTTCAGTCCCAAGCGGCCAACTTAGGCGTTGAGGAAGGCTGGACGATTCGCGCCGTCGACGATACCCCGGTTAAGACCTTCTTTCAGGCTGAGGCGTTGCTTACAAACGCCGATATCGGTAAGACGGTTCGCATCACGTTTTCTCTTCCCTCGGGCCCTGAGAAGTCCTTAGATTTTTACGTGGACCGAGAAGGCGTGCACGCCAAAACGCCCTTTGCCTTCGGTCTTATGCCGTATATGGAGTCGGTTATCGTCGGAAGTGTGGAGGCCGGGTCGGCAGCCGAAGCGGCCGGGCTTAAAGTCGGCGATACGGTGCTTTCCGTGAACGGAAAACCCGTTCGAAAAGCTCAAACCTTAGTCGATGCGATTCGAGCGGAGGGAGCTAAGCCCTTAGCGCTACGCATTAAAAGCCCGAAGGGAGACGAGCGCACTCTTGTCGTCTCGGCACGCCTTACGCCCCAGGAGTCCGGAAACAGCGTCTGGAAAATCGGTGCCGTTTTAGGAAGCATTCCCGAAACCGTTTACACGCAGCATGGGCCGATTGATTCGCTTGTGATCGGAGTAAAGCGTGTCTGGTCCTTCACATCGATGACCATCAAGGGCTTAGGGCGGATGATCACGGGCTCCGAGAGCCTTAAATCCGTTGCCGGGCCCGTCGGAATCGGAAACTTAGCCGGTAAGACCCTACAGATCGGCCCCGTCGCGTTTTTAACGTTCCTTGCGATGCTCTCGATCAGCCTCGGGATTCTTAACTTACTCCCGGTGCCGATTTTAGACGGCGGCAATATTGTGATTTTCCTTTGGGAATTGATCACCGGAATGAAGCCTTCGCCGACCGTTTCTCTGTGGCTTACGCGAATCGGGGTGGCGTTTATTCTCGGATTGATGGGACTCGCATTTTTTAACGATATCGTCGCTCTTTTTCAGTTAGACTAACGGACAATTGTTTCCGGGGCCTCGGTATGAGGGTCGGAGACGGCTTATCTATTTGAGAATGCATTCATGAGAACACGAAAAGTTTTCCGTCAGGCTTTTGCAGCAGCACTAGCGGGTTTGCTTGCCACGAGCGTTGCCGCTCAAGTCTTTACGATTAAAGATATCCGTGTCGAGGGGATACAAAGAACCGAACCGGGAACGGTGTTCTCGCATCTTCCGTTTCAAGTGGGCGATGAGTACACGCCCGAACTCGGAACCGAGGCCATTCACGATTTGTACGCCTCGGGACTTTTTCGCGATGTCGGGTTATCGAGCGACGGGGACGTTTTGGTCGTTACCGTAACCGAACGTCCGGCCGTGGCGTCCATTGAAGTGAACGGCGTCAAGGCCTTTGATAAGACGGCTGCCTTAAAGAGCCTCAGGGATGTGGGTCTAGCTGAAGGACGCATCTTCGATAGCGCCGTTTTGGACCGCGCCGAGCAGGAAATCCGCCGGATGTACCTTTCCAAGGGCTTTTACGGCGTCATCGTCACTAAGGCCACAACCCCGGTTGAGCGTAATCGCCTGAAAGTGTCGATTAACGTGAACGAGGGGGCCGCAAGTTCGATTAAAGAGATTCGCTTCGTCGGCAATCGCATTTTCGATGAAGACGACCTTTTCAATCAAATGCAGCTACACGCCCACACGTGGTCGAGTTTTTATACCAAGCGCGACATGTACTCGCGCGAAAAGCTCGCGGCGGACTTAGAAAGCCTGCGAAGCTTTTATTTAAATCAGGGGTATTTGGATTTTCGGATTGACAGCACCCAAGTGTCGGTTGCTCCCAACAAGTCCGATATCTTCATTACGATTAATTTATCGGAAGGCGAAAAGTATCGCTTAAGCGGCGTGACACTCGCAGGCGACATGCTCGGTCTCACATCCCTTGTCGAACCCTTAACGCAAGAGCTTGAAGTCGGGTCGACCTATAACGCGGAACTTGTTAACGACGTCAGTCGCAAGATTGCCGAAAAGTACACGGCGCTCGGATATGCCTTCTGTACGGCAACGCCCAACCCTGTGGCCGATGAAAAAAACAAAACCGTGCGCATTATCTATACGGTCGATCCGGGACGCCGCGCCTACGTGCGTCACGTCAATATCGTCGGCAACTCCCGCACGCGTGACGTGGTGATTCGCCGTGAGATTCGTCAATACGAATCGGCTTGGTTTAATAGTGAAAAAGTCAAGCTCTCTCGCGATCGTATCGACCGACTCGGCTACTTTGAATCGGTCGAAGTCGACCATACGCCCGTCGAAGGAACGCGCGATCAAGTCGATCTTGAGGTCAAAGTCAAAGAGCGTCCGACGGGCTCGATTAGTTTAGGCGCCGGGTATTCGAGCGACGACGGCGTGATTCTTTCGGCCGGCTTTGCGCAAAACAACATCTTCGGTACCGGTAACGCGTTTGCAATTAACGTCAACACAAGTAGCAGTCAACGCACGATTGCCGCCAGTCTCGGCGAACCCTACATCACGCCCGAGGGCATCAGCCGCAACTGGGAAATTTACGATAAGCGCACGGACTTAGATGACCTCGATGTGGCTAACGTGGCCTATGAAACCATGGGCGGCGGCATTGATTTCGGGGTGCCGGTGACGGAACTCGATACCGTGTACTTCGGCGCCAAGATCGAAGCAACGAAGGTCACAACGCGCGGTACGGCTCAGGAGGCTGCATCCACAGGCGCCTATAGCTCGTCTCCGTACCGGTATTTCAAGTACGTCGATGACTACGGCGAGACCTCTAAGGCGGCACTGCTTACGGTCGGATGGGGGCGCGACAGCCGTGATAATCCCTTGGCTCCGACGCGCGGACGCTATCAGCGCTTGAGCGCGGAAGCGAGCCTTCCGGCGTTCGATTTAAGGTACTACCGCGCCACCTACCAATTTACGCAGTACCTGCCGCTTTCGAAGAATTGGACGATGGGCCTGAATATGCAGCTCGGGTACGGCGATACGTACGGCGGTAAAGACTACCCCTTCTTTAAAAACTTCTATGCAGGCGGTATCGGCTCGGTGCGCGGTTATGAGAGTTCCTCTTTAGGTCCGCGCGATGTCGGTAACAACGATAACTTAGGCGGCGACCGTCAGGTGGTCTTTTCTGCCGAACTCTTAACGCCGCTTCCCGGTGCCGATAAGACGCTGCGCGGCCTGGTGTTCTTCGATGCCGGTACGGTGTGGGGTTACGAAGGGTACCGAGTCGATGACAGGACGGTTCGTTACAGCCGCCAGAAACTTGATTTCTCGGATTTGCGCTACTCGTGGGGTTTCGGCGTGGCGTGGATTTCGCCCTTAGGACCCTTAAAGTTCTCGCTTGCCTTCCCGATCAATAAGAAAGAAGGCGATAAGACCGAGCGCTTCCAGTTCCAGATCGGAACCGGGTTCTAAAATACAATATTCGAATAGTGAGGAAAATGCGTATGTTTAAGAAAGTTTTGGTTACTTTGGCCTGTGCGACGTTTGTCGCCGGAAGTGCTTTGGCCGCCGACACCAAGATCGGTGTTGTCAATCCCCAAAAGATTTTGTCTCAGTCCCAGACGGCCGTTGCGGCGCAAAAGAAGTTGCAAAAATACTTCAAGCCCCGCGAAGATGAAGTCAATCGCTTGGTGCGCGATTTCAAAAATCGTGCGGCGAAGTTTGAAAAAGACAATGCCATCATGACCGAATCCGAGCGCTTAAAGCAGCGTAACGATTTGGCAGAAAGCGAACGGGACATCGCCCGCAAGCAGCGAGCCCTTGTCGAAGAGCGCAATCAGCGGAGCAATGAGGAAGCCCAGCTCATTCTCTCGCAGGCCGTCAAGATCATTCAGGAAATTGCCTCGAGCCAAGGATATGACGTCATCATTCAGGACCCGGTGTGGGCTAACCCCAAGACCGACATTACCGAGCAGGTCATTAACCGCCTCGACAAGAAGGCTCAGAAATGAAGGTTAAGTTCCTTGCCGACGCGATTTTGCGTCTTTCGGATAATCGCCTGACGAGCACTTTTTACGGCGACGCCGAGAATAAAGACATCGTCACCTTTGCTCCCTTGGAGCACGCCGGTGCCGGGCACATTGCCTTTCTGGCTCAAAGTAAGTGGCGCGATGCCGCCCTTGCAAGTTGCGCCGACGTCTTAGTCGTTACCGAGGCCGATGCGACGGCTATGTACGGCAAGAACCCGACGCGCGCGTTAGTTGTGACGCAAAACCCGTATGCGTGGTTTGCCTGGGCACTTCAAGTGATGCTCAAACTTATCAAAGGCAAGGAAGGGGGCTTTATTTCCGAGCGCGCTTACGTGTCGGAAAAAGCCACGGTTGCCCCGAGTGCTCGCATCGATCCGATGGCTGTCGTTGAAGCCGGTGCGCACATCGGCGAGCGCTCGCACATTTTCCCGGGCGCTTACGTGGGTGAAAACGCCTCGGTCGGCGATGATACGATTGTCTATGCCAATGCGAGCATCTATCACGATTGCAAGATCGGGTCTCGTGTCATCATCCATTCGGGTGCCGTTATCGGTGCCGACGGCTTCGGGTTTGCTCCCTTTATGGGCGAATGGGTCAAGATTCCGCAGGTCGGAGCCGTGCGCATCGAAGACGATGTGGAAATCGGCGCCAACACAACGGTCGATCGCGGGGCTCTCGAAGACACGGTGGTCGGACGCGGCACGAAGTTAGATAACCAGATTCAGCTCGGTCACAACGTGCACGTCGGCGAGCACACGGTGATGGCCGCCTGCACGGGTGTTGCCGGTTCCACGCACATCGGCAGCCACTGTATGGTGGGCGGCGCCTCGTGCATCAACGGACACATCCGCATTCCCGACGGGGTGCAAATCGGACCTTCGACGAACATTCGCCGTTGGCAGGAAGGCGCCAAGGCGATGATGGGCGTTTTCCCGGCCCAAGAGCGCGTGGCTGCCGAACGCACCATTGTTCTCGTACAGCGCCTAAGTCGTATGCGCGAAGAGCTCAAAGCCCTGACCGAAAAGGTTCGGGAACTTTCCGATTCGCACTAAAACCCGAAGCCGTGCGCACCCGTCTCTCGGTGCGCACGCAATACCCCTTTTTAAAGAAAACCATGGCCAAAATTCACCCTTCCAGTGTTGTCGATCCAGCGGCCCGATTGGCCGATGATGTCGTTGTCGGTCCTTTTTGCATCATCGGTCCGAACGTTCAAATCGGGTCGGGGACGGTTTTAGATTCCTGTGTGCGCGTGTCGGGAATTACGCAAATCGGCGAGCGCAATCACATCTATCACGGAGCGGCTGTCGGATGCGATCCCCAAGATAAAAAGTACGACGCCGAGCCGACGCGGCTCGTGATCGGGGACGATAACGTCATTCGCGAACATTGCACGCTTTCGACGGGGACCGTTCAGGACGAGGGGATTACGCGCATCGGATCGAGGAACCTGTTGATGGCCAATGCCCATGTGGCGCACGATTGCCGAGTGGGAAGCGACATTATCCTAGCCAACAACTGCGGCCTTGCCGGTCACGTGCACGTCGAAGATTTTGCCATCTTGGGCGGACAGTCCGGCGTTCACCAGTTCGTGCACATCGGCACGCACGCCTTTGTAGGCGGAGCTTCGGCCGTCTCCAAAGACGTTCCCCCGTATGTGATGTGTAACGGAAATCCTGCGCTGCCGCACGGATTAAATCTCGTGGGTCTCAGGCGTGCAGGCTTTACCAATGACCTTATCGGCCTTATTAAGAGCGTGTACCACGCCATTTACCGAGAGGGAAATCTCGTGGCCGATGCCGTGCGCGAAATCAATGCCATCATCGAAACGGCGCCCGAAGACGTCAAACCTCTTTTGGCGCACATGCGCGACTTTGTCGCAACGAGCCCTCGCGGCATCGTGCGGTAGCCCCCTATGACCGAAACCGGCAAACGCAATGCCCTTTGGTGCGCCGGAGAGGCCTCGGGCGACTTTTTGGCAAGTCTGGTGATTCCGGAATTTGCCCGGCGATTTCCGGACCTTGTGCCCTGCGGCGTTGCGGGACCCAAGATGCGCGAGGCGGGCCTGACGGCTTGGGAAGACGCTTCAACCTTGAGCGTTCGCGGGTATGTGGAAGTCATTAAACGCATTCCGGCGATTTTAGGATTGCGGCATCGCCTCTTGGCGCGAGCGACTCGAGAGAAGCCTGCTTTATTTGTCGGCGTGGATGCCCCGGACTTTAACCTCGGCATCGAAGCAAAGTTATCCCGAGCTGGAATTCCGTGCGTTCACATGGTCAGCCCCTCCATTTGGGCCTGGCGTCCCGAGCGAATCGAACTTGTGCGGAGGGCAGCCCGTCACGTGCTGTTGATTTTTCCCTTTGAAGAGGCGATTTACAAGAAGGCGGGAATTCCGGCAACCTACATCGGACACCCTCTCGCGGGCATCATTCCGATGGTGCCCGATACGGCGCGGGCACGCACGGCGCTCGGAATACCTCCTGAGACTCAGACAGTTATCGCCGTTTTACCGGGCTCGCGCGTCGATGAAGTAAGCGGGTGCGGCCCCGTGTTCTTTGCTGCCTGTGAAAAACTCGTCATGCTCGTGGGCGGGAAAATTGCCTTCGTGCTTCCCGCGATGAGTAAAGAGGGTCGTCAAAAAATTCTTTCGGTTGCCGCAAAGTACCCCAAGTTTGCCGAGTCTTTGACCGTGACTGTCGGTCGCAGTCACACGGTTTTGGAGTCGTCCGATGCCGTCATTGCCGCATCGGGAACGGCAACACTCGAGGCGGCACTATTTAAAAAACCGTTGGTTGTCGGCTACAAAATGCCGGCCCTGACGGCCTGGCTCATGCGCAATAAAGGCTTGATTCCATACGTAAGTTTGCCAAACATCCTTTCGGATGAGGCACTTATCCCGGAGTTTTTACAGTACTATTGCACCCCCGAAGCGATTGCATACAGTATACTAGAGCAGCTGAAGCCGTCTCGTCGCGCATTTCTTGTCGAACGCTTCACGCACATGCATGAAACGCTCTTGCGGCCGACGGCTTCATTAGCGTGTGATGCAATCGCCCGCGTTCTTACGCATAGCTAGGGTGCAAGCCGGGATTCACGCTCTGACCTCTGACTCACGTCAGCTCGAGACTTCCTTTTTTAAACAGCATGTTTTTCTGCTCTTGCTTGACAAGAGGAACAGGAGGCAACGTAACGGAGATGAGTGAGTATGACCAGACGTTCTCACAGCGGGTTGTTCCTACCTAAGGAACTGAGAAAAGATTACCAAGAACGACTGAATGTCGCCTGCAAGGCCGATGCCGGAGACGGCCTGGCGGTCAGTCGTGTTTTAAGTGAGATTTGCCATGAAATCGGCATGATTCGTGTGGCAGGAGCCTCCGGAATCGAACGCACGACGTTTTATCGGCTCTTAAGCGGTAAAACCGATTTGCGTGTCAGCAACGCCCTTAAGGTCATTCGCGTCCTAGGCTGTCGATTGCCTTTACGGTAATTTTTCCCGAAACCATTCGGGGGGACAAGCGCTTTCGCGCTGTCCCGAAGAGACCGGTCTGCGGTCTCTTCGAGTTTTAGGTAAACCTCGTTGACGGTTGCCGATTGCTTCGATTTCTTTTCCCTTTACTCTTCACGCATTTGAACGAGCGTATCAAAGGCTTTTTCCATATCGGTCTTTACTAAACGCGTCTTTAAGTCATAAAGGCGTCTGTAAAGACGTGTGTTTTCTTCATCGGGTAGGTAGGCAGCGTTAAGCTGTATCGTGCGCTTTAAGGACTCAATCGGTTCGTCAATCGCTCCGCTTGCCAAGGCCGCAAAGACGCAATTGGTGACAACGGCACCCCCGGCATTGCGAAACCGTACGACGCGGCTTGCGAGCATGTCGGCTTTAATCTGATTCCAAAGTTCGTCGCGACTGCCGCCTTCGGTGATCGTGACGGTATCGAGCGCTACGCCGGCTTTGCGGTACGTGTCGGTAATTTCCATGTAGTCGTACCCGATGGCTTCCAAAACCGCCCGCCACGCCACGAAGATGTCGTCTTTGAGCGTCATATTAAGAAAGCACCCGCTTAACTTGGCATTGGGGCCCGATCCCCCCGTGAGATACGGCAAAAACACCACGCCGTTACACCCGGGTTTGACGTTCGCAGCGCCTTCGGATAGCTCTCGATAGTACGAGGAATCACCTTCTTTGCGGCAGATGTTGTCTTTAAACCAGCGAAGCGCAAGACCTCCGGTGCGAATGTAGCCCCAGTAAAAATAGGTATCTTTCAGGGTGCCGCTATTGAAAATTAAGCCCGTCCCTTTTTTTGATAACTCCGGAACGATGCCTTGGGTCGAGACACAAAACATCGAGCAGGTTCCGGCTACATCCACACCCTTGTCAGCGGAAAAGACCCCCGAGCCCAACATGGACTGCATCGTATCGCCTGCGCCGGCGCACACGAGGGTGCCTTCTTTTAAGCCCGTTTGACGGGCCATCTCCGGGCCGATGGTGCCGATTGTGTCCCAGGGCTTGACAATGCGCGGCATGTAGCGCTCATCGATGCCGAGAATTTTGAGTTGTTCCGGACTCCAGCACTTTTCTTCGACTTTGTAGCCGAGTCCCCAGCCAGACAGCGTGCCCCAGTCGATAAAGGCATCGGCGCCTTTCAGTCCCGCTAAATGCGCCAAAATGTACGGGGCGTTATGCATGAATTTCACGCCTTTTTCGACAAATTCCGGGCTGTTGGCAAGAAACCAGCGCGCGAACATCGCGGGAAATAGGCAAAGGGCTTCGGGGTTACCTGTCTCCGCAGCCCAAATCGGAAGGTTCAGTGCATTGATTCGCTCGCAGTCTTCTTGTGTACGGCTATCTAGATAATTGACGTAGGGCGTGACGGCATTTCCTTCGGCATCCACGCCGCAAATGCCGCAGATGATGCCGTCTCCCATGACGGCCTGAATTTGGGCCGGATCTAAGCCTTTGGCCCGAATTTCGCGGACGCAGGCGGCAATGCCTTCGACAGTTAAGGCGACGTACTCGTCGGGATCCATTTCCACACGGTCGGGTTTGGGGGTGTGCAGTGTGGTCGGCTTGGCGTAGGTTGCGCGACACTTCCAGGAGGCGTCGTACACGGAAACCTTCACGCTTTGGGTTCCGGCGTCAAATCCGAGAAAGAGTTTTTCCATAAAAAGTCATCCCTAAAGAGAGTCAGGCTGTTTCGTTCGTTTTGCGGGTGTCCCGAGCAGGCTGTGTCGTACTGAAAATCGAGCGAATCAGTATAATGCACCTCACTTCGAACCTGCCATGCGTGTCGGCTCGATTTCTTTTTGTTGTTTAAACCCGCCGAATCCGCCCTTTTTTCGGGGCATCGGCTATTTGGAAAAATTTCTGCGATGACTGAAAACGTTCAAGACCAGGCGGCTCAAGAGCCCGTTAAGACCGAAGAAGTGAAGGCGGCCGAGCCCGAAAAGAACCCGCTTGAAAAATCCGTCGAATTTACAGTAAGTGCCGAAGAATTGAAAAAGGGCACGGAAGAAGCATTAAAGCGCTACGCCAAGAAGGCCAAGATTGCCGGTTTCCGCCCCGGTCACGTCCCCGCAGCGACCGTTCGTGCGATGTACGGACACGATGCGTATGTGGAAACGTTAAACGATTTGATTGTCCGCGAGTTCGATAAGGCGGCCCAAGAAGCCAAGCTCATGATGGTCGGACAGCCCGAAATCACGCCGGTTGAAACCAAGGAAGGCGAAGACCTTCGCTTTAAGGCCGTCGTCGAGTGCTATCCGGAATTCACACTTCCGTCCTTTGCCGATTTGCAGTTAAAGCGCTATGTGTGCCCCGTGACCGATGCCGAAGTCGATAAGACCGTGGACGTGATGCGCAAGCAACGCGCCACGCTCGTTGACGAGCAGGGACGCAAGGCGGCCGACGAGGACGTCCTGACGATTGACTTTAAGGGCATGAAGGACGGGGTGGCCTTCGAGGGCGGCACGGCGGAAAACTTCCAGATGGTGGTCGGTGCCGGTCGTATGCTCCCGGAATTTGAGGAGGCTGTGCGCGGCATGGGTGTCGGCGAAACCAAGACCTTCAAGCTCCCGTTCCCGGCCGATTATCCCGAAAAATCCTTGGCCGGTACGACGGCGGACTTCGAAGTGACCGTCAAGGCCATTAAGACCCCGGTTCTTCCGGAACTCAATGACGAGTTTGCCAAAAAGCTCGGTCAGGATTCGGTCGATGCCTTGCGTGCCGAAGTGCGTAAGAACTTGGAACGCGAAGTCAAGGCACGTCTCTTGTCTCGCACCAAAGTCGAAGTGATGGATGCCGTTGCCAAGCTCGCTCCGTTCCCCGCTCCTAAGGCGATGACCGAGCAAGAGCAGGAACACCTCGCGCAAGAAGCCGTTCAAAACTTAAAGCAGTTCGGTTTAGATCCGAAGAAGGCTCCGAAGCTTCCGCTTGACATGTTCAAGCCCGAAGCGCAAAAGCGTGTTGTCTTAGGTATCCTCGTTCACAAGCTCGTGCAGGAAAAGAACCTTCTTGCCACGCAGGAAGATATCGAGAATTTGGCCGGCGAAATTGCCGCGAGCTACGAAGATTCCGAAGCCGTGAAGAAGGAATTTTTAAGCGACAAGAATCAGGTCAATGCGTTCGGAAACGTGGCAACCGAAACCAAGGTTGTCGAATACGTTCTCTCGCAAGCCCAGACCACGGAAGAAACCGTTCCGTTTGACGGCCTGATGAAGAAGTAAGACTCGGTCCCGAACCTACCGACAAAGCGGAAATCGGGGTATTCTCGGTTCCCGCTTTTTCATTTTTGGAGGCAAACCGTATGCGTCCCGTTGACGATATGCTCATTCCGATGGTCGTCGAGCAAAGTGCTCGCGGCGAACGTAGTTTCGATATTTACTCACGATTGCTACGTGACCGCATTGTGTTTTTAAACGGTGAAGTCACAGGTGAGAGCGCGAATTTAGTCATTGCGCAGTTGCTTTTCTTGGAAAGCGAAGACCCCGATAAGGATATTTCGCTTTACATCAACAGCCCGGGCGGATCGGTGTATGCGGGCCTCGGGATTTTCGATACGATGGAATTTATTAAGCCCGACGTGCAGACGATTTGCGTGGGGATGGCGGCCTCCATGGGGGCGTTTCTCCTGGCTGCCGGCGCTAAGGGTAAGCGCTATTCGCTCCCGAATTCCCGCATCATGATTCACCAGCCTTCGGGCGGCAGTCGCGGCATGGCGAGCGACATTGCCATTCAGGCCAAAGAGATTCAGGATTTAAAGCAACTATTAAATACCGTGTTGGCGGAAAAAACCGGACAGTCCCTTGAGACGATTGCCCGTGATACGGATCGGGATAACTATATGTCTCCGAGTCAGGCACTTGAATACGGTCTGATCGACCGCATTCTCACACATCGGGCCTAGGGGACGTTCGTTTAAGAGGCTTTTTATGACGACACACGATACGCAGCGGTGCAGTATTTGCGGACGGTGCCGCGAAGACTGCGCGGAACTGATTGATACGGGGCGGGGAATTTACGTATGCGACCGCTGTATCAAGGGCTTAAATGCCGCGCTCGAAGGCAATTCGGAAGGGGCACCTGAGAAAGCCCCCGCGGAGACCTTTGACGAGGCGCTTCCGACCCCCTCTGAACTTCATGAGCACCTTTGCAACTATGTTATCGGTCAGGAAAGAGCCAAGCGCATTCTTTCGGTGGCCGTTTACAACCACTACAAACGCTTAAAGCACTTGGCTTCGGGCTCGGACGTTGAGTTGCAAAAGTCCAATATTTTGCTCATCGGACCGACGGGGTCAGGGAAAACGCTTCTCGCGCAAACGCTTGCGCGCGTGTTGAAAGTGCCCTTTGCCATCGCCGATGCGACGACGTTAACGGAAGCCGGGTACGTCGGGGAAGACGTTGAAAACATCATTCATAAGCTTTTGCAGGCCGCTGACGGCGACGTGAAAAAAGCCGAGCGCGGGATTTTGTACCTCGATGAATTGGACAAAATCGCCCGGAAAAGCGAAAACCCGTCGATCACGCGAGACGTGTCGGGCGAGGGGGTGCAGCAGGCGCTTTTGAAACTCATTGAAGGGACGGTGTGTAACGTTCCGGCGGCCGGTGGTCGAAAAAATCCGCGCGGCGCCATGATTCCCGTCGACACGACCAATATTTTGTTTATCTGCGGCGGGGCGTTTGACGGACTTGAGAAAATCATCGGTAAACGCACCGAAGGGCGCGCCGGAATCGGGTTTTCTTCCGATGTGAAGAAAAAGTCCGAGACGGAACTATCGGACCTAATTGCCCAGTGCGAGCCCAAGGACCTGGTGAAATTCGGCCTCATTCCCGAACTTGTCGGGCGCCTTCCCGTGACGGCGTGCCTAGCCGAACTCACGCAAGACGCGTTGCGGGCGATTTTAACCGAGCCCAAGAACGCACTTGTCAAGCAATTTACCGAGCTTTTTGCCATGGACGGCGTGCGCCTAGAGGTAACCGACAAGGCCTTAACGGCCATTGCCCGGCAGGCTTTGGAGCGCAAAACCGGGGCGCGCGGCCTGCGCTCGATTCTCGAAGGAGCCCTTTTGGAGCCGATGTACGAGATTCCGTCTGATAAAAGTGTCGAACTCGTGCGTTTGGATGCCGATGAGAGCGGCAAGGGTCTTACGGTTTCGTACGAGAAAAAATCTTCGGGCTAAACCGCGCACAAAAACGCATTTGAGTTGAAAATAGTACGGACTGCCCTCATATACGATGTAGGTAGTCCGACTTTTTTTCTATGGGTTACGATGAGTACAGAATTTACAGTACCTGAAGTGTTTGTCTCCCCGGTCATTCCGATTCGGGATGTTGTTGTGTTTCCGCACACCGTGTTGCCGATTTTCGTCGGTCGTGCGAAGTCCTTGAAAGCCGTTGAAGCGGCCATGCAGGGCGACAGGCGCGTGATTTTGGTCACGCAGCGCGATCCGAAAGCCGACGATCCGAAGACCTCGCAGCTCTTTGAGGTCGGTGTGGCGGCCAAAATTTTGCAGATGCTCAAGCTCTCGGACGGCACCGTCAAGGCGCTCGTGGAGGCGCATGAGCGCGTCAAGCTTGAGGCGTTTTCCGAAGACGGCGTTTTGACAGCCAAAGCCTCGCTTTTTGCCACGCAAGTGACCAATAAAAACGAGATTGAGGCCTTGCGGCGTGCCGTGGTCCAAAACTTTCTTACGTACGCCAAGGAAAGTAAGAAATTTTCCAGTGAAGTCACCGACTCGATCTCCTCGATGACTGATGCCGAGCACCTAACCGATGCGGTGGCCGGTCACCTGCCGATCTCGCTTGAAAACAAGCAAAAGCTCTTGTCGACGGCGTCTCTTGCCGATCGCATGAACCTGCTCCTGGGGTTCATCATGGGCGAGATGGACATCCTGCAGGTGGAAAAGCGCATTCACGGGCGCGTGAAGCAGGCGATGGATAAAAACCAGCGCAACTATTACCTTAACGAGCAGATGAAGGCCATCCAAAAGGAGCTCGGCGGGGAAGATGCGCTTCCGAGCGATGACTTGGAAAGCTACCGTCAGCGTATTTTGGCCTGCGGCATGAGTAAAGAGGCCGAAGAAAGCGCTCTGTCGGAACTCAAAAAACTACGCCTTATGCAGCCGATGAGTGCCGAAGCCACGGTCATTCGCGGGTATTTGGATACGCTTCTGGAGTTGCCGTGGAAAGCCAAAAGCCGCGTGAGCACGGACCTAAAGCGTGCTGCGAAGGTTTTGGATGCCGACCACTGGGGACTGGAAAAGGTCAAAGAACGGATTTTGGAGTATCTCGCTGTTCAAAAACGCGTCGGCAAACTCAAGGCGCCGATTTTGTGTCTGGTCGGGGGTCCGGGTGTAGGTAAAACGAGTTTGGGCGAATCGATTGCGCGCGCGACCAACCGAAAGTTCGTGCGGATGGCCTTAGGCGGTGTGCACGATGAAAGCGAAATTCGCGGTCATCGGCGTACCTACATCGGATCGATGCCCGGAAAAATCATTCAGTCGCTCGTGAAAGCGGGCGTGAGAAATCCGCTCTTTTTGCTCGACGAAATCGACAAGCTCGGGTCGGACTTCCGAGGGGACCCTGCGGCGGCCCTACTTGAAGTGCTCGATCCGGAACAAAATAAGACCTTCCAAGACCACTACGTCGACGTGGATTTTGACCTCTCGGACGTGATGTTCGTGGCAACGAGTAACTCCTACGAGATTCCGCCCGCTTTGCTTGACCGTATGGAGGTCATTCACCTCGACGGGTACACGGAAGACGAGAAATACCACATTGCTGCCGAACACCTGATTCCTAAGCAAATGCAGCTTAACGGCGTGAAGAAAAACGAGGTCTCGATTACCGAAGGGGCCATCCGCGACATCGTGCGCTACTACACGCGCGAGGCCGGGGTTCGTGCCTTGGAACGCGCCGTCGGTAAGATTTTCCGCAAGATTGTGCGCCGCAATGACGCCGGTAAGTCCGAGGTCAAGGAGCCGGTTGTCGTGACGGAAAAGAACTTAGCGGACTACTTAGGCGTGCGTCGCTTTACATTCGGAACGGCTCAAAAAGAGCCCCAGATCGGGCAAGTGAACGGCCTGGCTTGGACCGAAGTCGGCGGCGACATCCTCACGGTCGAAGCGGTGGTCTTCCCCGGCAAAGGGGTTGTGCAACGCACGGGCTCCTTAGGCGACGTGATGAAAGAAAGCGTGGAAGCGGCGCGTAGCGTCGTGCGCTCGCGCGCTCAGAAACTCGGCATCGAGCCTACGGCCTTTACGTCGACCGATTGGCATATTCACTTTCCCGAGGGCGCCACACCCAAGGACGGTCCGAGTGCGGGTGCGGCCATTACGACGGCGATTGTCTCGGCAATGACCAATAACCCGGTGCGTCCCGACGTGGCAATGACAGGCGAAATTACCCTACGCGGGGAAGTCCTGGAGATCGGGGGGTTAAAGGAAAAACTCCTCGCGGCACTGCGCGGCGGGATCAAGAAGGTTCTTATTCCGCAGAGTAACCTTAAGGACCTGGCAGAAATTCCCGAGAACGTCAAGACGGGCTTGGAAATCGTTCCGGTGCGCTGGATCGATCAAGTGCTTGCGCAGGCGCTTGTGTTGCCGCTACACCCCTTAGAAAAGAAAGAAGACGCTAAGCCTCAAACGCTCGTTGTCCCGACGGGTGTTCCGATGCCTAAATCCGGGGCTGTTACGCGTTAACCTTCCTTTGGGTTTATTCACTTAAGTGCCGCCGAAAGCCTCCGCAAGGGGGCTTTCGCGTCTTTGCGTGCGAAGGGGGTACTCCAACGTGATTGCGTCAGTTCGGCTTTGCCGGGCCGTGACGTTTTCGCGTTGCCGGCAGGTGTCAGTGTCCCTGTGCCGGGAAGTGACACTTTGCTGTGTCAGCCTGTGACACAATCGGTTGCCGCCTCGTGTCAAGTCGCCTGGCTTAAAACGGAGTCATTCTTTTTTTGGGGGGATTCGGTTCTCAATGCTATAGTGCGCCTTCTGCAGTCACTTTAATAAACCGGAAACCGGAGACTTCCATGAACAAACGCGAGTTAATTGCCCAGACATCCGAGGGCGCATCCTTGACGCGTGCGCAGGCCGCCAAAGCTCTGGACGTGATGCTTGAGGCCGTCACGAAAGCATTGGCTAAGGGCCAGACGGTGGCAATCACCGGTTTCGGATCGTTTTCCGTCACACGGCGGTCCGAACGCGTCTGCCGTAATCCCAAGACAGGCGAGCAGGTCTCTGTCCCCGCGAGCCGTACACCGCGCTTTCGTCCGAGCAAAATTTTGAAAGATGCTGTAAAGTAGCGCCTCCCAAAAATCGGATGCTTAGCTCAGTTGGAAGAGCGGCGCCTTTACACGGCGTAGGTCGGGAGTTCGAGACTCTCAGCATCCACCAAAGTTTTTCCGTTCGGGGTCATGTTTGACCCCGAACGCATTTTCGGGCGAGTTTTTACCTTATGGCAGTAACGCCCGAAAAGACTTCTCAAAAGCTTTACCTTGTGCGCAAAACGAGCCGATACAAAGAGAGCGTTTTTTGTCACAACGGGGGCTTGAAAAAGAGCGCGGATGCTGTAAAATGACGCTCTTCGGAATTTGGTTTCCGGGTTCGCCGGAATCAAGTGCGGAGTGGTAGTTCAGTTGGTTAGAATATCGGCCTGTCACGTCGAGGGTCGCGGGTTCGAGTCCCGTCCACTCCGCCAACTTTTTTAACAAAGAGGCGAAGCGCGTTGTTTTGTGGCGTTTCGCCTTTTTTGTCGGTGCTTATTTTTGTTCCTAGGATGACTGGTTATGCTCCTTGAGGTATTCCGTACACACAAACGCTGGCTGATGTTTATCGCGATGGTTCTCGTGATTCCGAGTTTCGTCGTCACCGGTATTTATTCGTACAACCGCATGGTCAGCGATGACGGTGCCTTGGCCAAGGTCGACGATGAGTCGATTCTGCCGCAAGATTTCGATCAACAAAAGCGTAAGCAGCTCGATAACCTGCGCTCGCGTTTGGGCGAACAGTTCCGCCCCAATATGCTCGAAAGTCAGGACGCCCGCGCAATGATTCTGCGTAACATCATGACAGAGCGGTCCTTGCAGGGGGAAGCGACCCAAGAGTACGTTGAGATTACGGAAGCAACGGCTATCGAGATGATCAAATCCTTCCCGGCTTTCCAAAAAGACGGCAAGTTCTCCCGCGACCTTTATGAAAACTACCTGCGCGGGACCGGTCAGACCGATGAGTATTTCGTCTACACGATTCGTCGGGACATTTCCCGTCAGCTTCTCGCGGGCGGCATTGCGCGTAGCGCCATCGCCCCCTTAACGCTTGCCAAACACGTCAACGTGCTTTTAAACGAAGAGCGCGCCGTCAAGGTTCACACCATCGGGCTTGAAAAGTACATTGAGAAAATTTCGATTACCGACGAGCAGGCTCGGACCTACTGGATGGATAACCAGAAAAAGTTCGAGCTTCCCGATGAAATCGACGTCGAGTACGTTGTCTTTACCCCGAAACTATTTAAAGACGTCGAACCGAATGAAGACGAGATTCGGGCGTTTTACGAGCAAAACCAAAATCGCTTTAAAGTCCCCGAAAAGCGCCGTGCCAGTCACATTCTGATTAACTTTGAAAAGGGTAAGGAAGCCGCGCTTAAAAAGGCCGAAGGGCTTTTGGCCAAAGTCAAAGCCAATCCGAAGTCCTTTGCCGAACTTGCGCGTAAAAATTCGCAAGACCCGGGAAGTGCTGCCTCGGGGGGAGACCTGGATTTCTTCGGTCAGGGCATGATGGTTCCGGCGTTTGACGAAGCGGTTTTCAAGGCCAAGAAGGGCGATATCATCGGGCCGGTCGAGACCAATTTCGGGTATCACATCATCTATGTCACCGACATCGCTCCGGCACACATCAAGCCCTTTAAGGATTGCCGTGCCGAAATCGTCGAGCTTTACAAAGAGCAGGAAGCCCAAAAGAAGTTTGCTGCCGAAGCCGAAAACTTTACCAACACGGTTTACGAGCAAAGTGATTCGCTCGAGGGCGTGATCAATAAGTACAACTTAAAGTCCGTCAAACTCGAGGGCGTTTTGTCCTCGGGCGTCAACAAGCCCGGCCATCGCCATTTCTTAAATGCGGCTGTCCTGGAAGCGCTTTTCTCCGAGGAGTGCCTGAAGGAAAAGAGAAACACGCAGGCCATTGAAGTGTCGTCCAACACCTTGGTTTCTGCTCGCGTGACCAAGTACCGTCCGAGCCACATCGAAGATTTCGATGCGTGCAAGGAACGCATTAAAAATGACCTTACAACGGAAAAAGCCATGGAAATGGCTGCCGTCGACGGCAAAAAGCTTTTGGAGGAAATCAAAGCCGGAAAGACACCGAGCGGCGTGATGTTTGACGAAGAGGAGACGATTTCGCGCAGCAAGCCCGGTATGTACACATATCCGGTCGTCACGGCTGTGATGCGCGTGCCGGTCAAGGATCTCCCGACCGTCATCGGCGTTGAAGGCGATATCGGCTACATGCTCGTTTCCGTGGAAAAGAGCACGATTGCCCCGGCTCAAAAAGAACGGTTAGAGTCCGATCAGGCCGAGTTAGCGGTCATGCTCGGACGCGCCGATGAGTCGGCCTATTACGCCGCCATGCGTCGCAAACACGATGCAACGGTGTTAAACAAAGACTACTTATTCGAAGAAAAATAGCTCATTGAATAATCTGAATCGCCGGCCGTTTGTGAGTGCGTGCCGGCTTTTTTTCGGCCGGTTGCGGGCAAGTAGGAAGAGTGTCCGTCCCCCGGTCTTTTTACGGCAACAATCGGCTACAAAGTTTAATCCTCTCTTGCAAAACTTCCCTTGACAGAAAGTGTCGCTCGCCCTCAAGATGCTTGTAACGATTGGCCTTAGCAGAATCGACTTTACTTTCGGAGTGTTTCTATGAAGAAGACCATTGTCCTTTTATCGGCTCTTTGTGCGGCAGGGCTCTCTGCGGCACCTGCCTTTTCCCACGGTGCATGTCCCGTGGGCTTTGATGACCATGCATCGCACGCTGCAGCCTCTCGTCCCCGAGGATTTGACACGAGCAAACCCATCACGATTAAGACGCTGAAAGAGACGGCCCGTGATGATGACTTCGTCACGTTGCGCGGACGTTTTACCGAGCACGTTCGTAGCGACAAGTATCTTTTTACCGATGAGGCCGGCGATACGATTGTCGCCGAATTAGACGATGACAAGGATTGGTCGCATGTCAGTCGCAATGCCCCGTGCGAGATTTCGGCTAAGGTCGATAAGGATTGGAATAGGATCGAGTTAGACGTCAAGCGCGTGACGTCTCTTCGGTAGAGTTCCGGCGGCCCCGAAGGGACGCGGAGCTCTCGGCCATTTACGGATCGAGAGCATCGCGAGCGTTTTTTGCCGGCCCGGGTGTGTCCGAAAAGGGCGCCTCGGATTTACTTTTATCAGGAGCGCTCTAGCGAAACCGTCCGAACCGATCCGGGAGTTGCGCAAGGACGATGGCAACAGTCATGAGAACGCATCCGAAGACTTCCCGCCCGGTCAGAGTTTGGTTTAAAAGAACCCAGCCGGCAAGGACGCTGATGACGGACTCCAGGCTCAGTACAAGACTTGCAACCGTGGGGTTGACGCCTCGCTGACCGACAATCTGCAGTGTGTAGGCCACGGCACAGCTTAAGACACCGGCGTAAAAAATCGGGAATGCCGCTTCTCGGAGAGCTTCCGCGTCGATCCCTTCAAAGGCCAGGGCGGCAAGTCCCGAAACGACAAAGCAAAACAAGAATTGAATGCAACTCATACGCACGGCGTTCAGGTTGCCTGCGTACCGGTCGATAAAGAGAATGTGCCCGGAAAAAGCAAAGGCGCCGAGGAAAATGAGGATGTCGCCGAAGTCAAGTCGCCAGGAAGCCGCTTTAAAGCATAGGAAAAACAGACCCGTCAGAGCCACGGGAACGGCAATCAGGGTCAAACGCGTCGGGCGACGCCCGAGAAAGAAGCCTGCAATCGGAACGATGATGATGTAAAGACTCGTGATAAACCCGGCTTTCCCGACCGTGGTCCACAAGAGTCCGTATTGCTGCAGCAAAGTACCCGAAACTAAAAAAAAACCGCAACCGAAGCCCGTACGCCAAAGTTTTTTATCGCACCAGCGCTCGGTAAAGGTCCCGACTGCGGTTTTGCTCGGCAGGAGGCGATCGAATAGGGCGGCAAGGACAAACAAGGCCAGGGCGCCGAGAATCGAGCGCGCGGCGGTAAAGGTAAACGGACCGACGAGGTCGTTCCCGACACTTTGAGCCACAAAGGCCGTGCCCCAGATAAAGGCCGTAAGGAACAGTAAAAACGTATTTCTCAGTTGCCGATTCATAAAAGAAACCGCCCGAAGGCTCGGGCGGACTCCTGACGGATGAAAAAACTCTTTAAAGCGGATCGCCGGACAAAATCATCATACGCGCGATTTCCGCGGCATTGTGGATTCCGAGTTTGCGATACGCAGATCCCCGGTGCACTTGAACGGTTTTTTCGCTGATGTTAAGCGTATCGGCCAAAGCCTTGTTGCTCATGCCTTGAGCGACCATACGAATCACTTCGCGTTCGCGGGCCGTGAGGTTCTCAAGGCGAGCCTTAAAGTTCGAAAGCTCCTCTTCATTGCGCCGATGAATGAGGTTCGTGGACACGGCCTTATTAATCGCGTTTAAAAGACGTTGATCGTCGACAGGCTTTTGCAAAAAGTCAACGGCGCCGATCTTTAAAGTGTGAACGGCCATATCGATGTCGCCGTGTCCGGAAATAAAGATAATCGGCAAGTCGACCTTCAGTTTCATCAATCGATCTTGCAACTCCAGCCCGCTCATGCGCGGCATGCGCACGTCCAATACAATGCACCCGGGACGGTGAAAATCATTGCTCGAAAGAAAATCGAGTGCATCCGAGTAGGTGATGACGTTCCAGCCTTCGCCTTCGATGAGAAAGGCCCAAGAGCGGCGCATGGCATCGTCATCATCGATGACTCGTACGAGCGGCTTCATTTCCTGCATGACACATCTCCCAAGAATCTTTGATTATAGAGATTCTTTCACAAGAGCAAGTGGTTATCCATAGGCAAAAGCGCCTATCCGAGAATTTTTTTCACAAGAAAGTCGACGGTTTTATCCTCGGCAATCATGGTTTTTTTATCCATGGCATCGCGTGCCGTGTACTCAAGTTCCCCGGTTTTCAATCCTCGCTCGCCGATGACGATACGGTGCGGAACCCCGATTAATTCCCAGTCGGCAAACATCACGCCGGCGCGTAAATCACGGTCGTCCAACATCACGTCGATTCCTTCTTTTTCTAAGGCATCGTGAAGCTTTTCGGCGGCTTTTCGTACCGCTTCGCTCTTTTTCAGGCCCATCGGGCAGATGACCACTTCAAAGGGCGCAATCTGCACGGGCCAGATGATGCCTTTCTCGTCGTGGCGCTGCTCGATTGCCGCTCCTAAAAGACGCGTCACACCGATACCGTAGCACCCCATTTCGATGAATTGGGGCTTGCCGTTTTCATCCAAAAACGTCGCGTGCATGGATTCGGAATATTTGCGTCCGAGGTAAAAGACGTGACCGACTTCGATGCCGCGTTGCAGCGCGAGAACGCCTTTGCCGTCCGGGCTCTTATCTCCGGCCACAACGTTTCTTAAATCTGCGACTTTCGGTTCGGGTAGGTCGCGACCGAAATTCACTCCCGTGTAGTGAAAGCCCGTTTCATTGGCGCCGCAGCAAAAATCGGACATGTCTGCGACGGTCTTGTCGGCATACACGACCACATCGTCGGCAATACCGATCGGGCCTAAGCTACCCGGAGTGGCACCGCAAAAGTGATCGGCAATTTCTTTTTCCGTTGCAAAACGGAAACCGTCTTTGAGTTCTTCCAGTTTTCCGGCTTTCACTTCGTTTAAGTCGTGGTCGGCGCGAAGCAAAATGAGCACGATGCGCGAGGGAAGGGGATTTCCCGCTTCATCGACCGCATCTTGCGCAAGAACAATCGATTTGACGCAACGCGTGAGGTCAATTCCGAGGAAAGGCGCGACATCTTCGCACTTTTCTTTACCCGGGGTCGGGTGTTTGACCATCGTCTCCTTAGCCTCTTGGCGACCGTTTAAAACGGAAGCGGCCTCAGCAAGCTCAATATTGGCGGCATAGTCGCTTGTCGGGCAGTAGGCAATCAAATCCTCGCCCACCTCGGCAATGACCTGAAATTCGTGTGAGCGCGAGCCGCCGATTGCCCCCGTGTCGGCACGCACGGCACGGAATGTAAGACCCAAACGCGTAAAGATGCGGCCGTAGGCCTTGTACATCGTGTCGTAACTTTTTTGGGCGCCTTGGGTATCGCGGTCAAAGCTATAGGCGTCTTTCATAATAAATTCGCGAGCGCGCATCACGCCGAAACGCGGACGGCGTTCGTCGCGAAACTTCGTGCGAATCTGGTAAAGATTGACCGGTAGTTGCCGCCAGCTCGTAATCTCGCTACGCACGACATCGGTAATGACTTCTTCGCTCGTGGGCTGAATGACAAAATCGCGGTCATGGCGATCTTTAAAGCGCAAAAGTTCGGGTCCGTATTTGAGCCAGCGGCCCGATTCCTGCCACAATTCGGCCGGCTGCACAATCGGCATCGAAAGCTCGACGGAACCTGCGCGCCGCATTTCTTCTCGAATGATGCGCTCGATTTTTTCGATAACGCGATAGCCCATCGGCATGATGGTGTACACGCCCGCGGCGAGCTTTTTAATCAAGCCCGCCCGAATCGAGTACACCTGACTGGGGATTTCCGCGTCCGAAGGCGCTTCCTTCAATGTTGAAATAAAAAATTGACTGGCACGCATATTTGGTCCTTCAAAAGCAATCGATAGCCCGAAAAGGGTAAGATAAGGATTCTAAACAAACGCGCTAGCGTACGAAACTTGCGAGGTGTTTTTTTGAAACTTTTCGGAGAAACTGAAAACGGCGATGCAATGCGTCTTCGCGATAAGTTGCGCGACTCGGGAATTCTTTTTTCCGGTCGTGAGTTGCTGTCGTTTTTGATTGCCCGACTGCGTGAGATTCGCCTTTCGGAAACGGCCTCGGGCATGGCGCTTGCAAGCCTACTCGGCATTGTCCCCGTTTTAGCGATTTCGCTTGCGGTTTTTGCAGCGTTTCCATCGTTTTCTTCCGAGCGCGAGGCGCTCGAGTCCCTGATTCTTACAAGCTTTATTCCCGAACAGTACTCGGAAGTGATTGTGGCGCATTTGCGTGAATTCAGTTCTCATGCGGCGGGCCTGACAACCTTCGGTATCGTCGGCTTGGTCATTACGGGCATTCTTTTAATTAACGGCCTTTTTGTTACCATCAATCGCATCTTTCGGATTCGCCGCGAGCGCCCCCTCGTGCAGCGCGTGCTTTTGTACTGGGCGCTTGTGACAGCCGGCCCCCTCTTTGTCGCTGTTAGCCTGTCGTTTACGGGAAAAATCGCAGCCTTAACACTCGAAGGGGTCGATGCCGGTTTTTCGCGCTTTTTCTATACAGTCGGCGTCATTGCCTTGCAGACCCTTTGCTTTGCGGCTATTTATAAATTCGTTCCGTATTGCGTCGTGCGGTTTCGCGATGCGCTTTTCGGGGGCTTAGTTGTCTCGGTTGTCGGCCTTGTTGTTAAACGTGTCTTTGCCTATTACGTGTCGGTGGGAACGTTTTCCAATATCTACGGGGCCTTTGCGGCTTTGCCGGTTTTTGTTCTCTGGATTTATGTTGCCTGGTACCTATTTTTTGCCGGAGCGGCGATTACGGCCGTCATCCCGCAGCTTTTCTGTCGGCGTTGTGTGGACCACAGCAAGCCGGGCAATGACTTTTTCACCGCCTTAGCGTTTTTAAAGATTTTCGCGGATTTGGAAAAAGACAATCAAACGCCGATTTGTACGCTCACGCAACTGACGCGCCTAACGGATACCCCTCAGCAAGATGCCCGCCGCGTCTTAGACGGTTTATCGGCCATTAATTACGTCAAGGCGTTATCAGGAATCGAAAAGAAAGAGCGTTGGGTGTTTGTCGCCGATGCGAGAAAGGCAACGCTCCTACCGGTATTTCGGGCCTTTGTTTTAGACGACAGTAACGGGCTTGCGAGCGATGCGGCAGGACCGACTTCGCTTTGGACGGAAAAACTCAAACATACCGAAGCGTTAACGGCAACGCTTGATACGGTGTTTTCGTGGAAACAAGAATGACTTTTGAACGAATTTTGGCCTTGGATACGGCAACGGAAACCGTGTCGGTGGCGCTTTTAGACGGTCCCCGGCGTTTTTATCAATCCGATGCGCAGTACAACCGGCATTCCGAGCAGATTTTGCCTTTTGTCGATACGGTGTTAAAAGAAAGCGGCTTGACGCTCAAAGACATCGATGCCATAGCGTTCGGCGCAGGTCCCGGTGCTTTTACGGGACTACGCGTTGCGTGCGGGGTGGCACAGGGCCTCGGGTGGGAATCTGAAAAACCCCTGGTTGCAGTTTCTAACTTGGAAGCGGCTGCCATCAAGCGCGCATTTACAGGGCGCATTCTTGTTGCTCTCGATGCACGCATGAAAGAGTGTTACGTTGCAGCCTACGAAGTGACGGGCGGATGCCTTAGTAAGAGCCTTTCAGAACCCGTCGTCGCTAAGCCCGAGGACTTAGGGGCCTTGTGCGAGAAATTCGAGATTAACGCCGTCTCGGGCGATGCCTTCAAGCGCTATGCCGATCGCATCGACCTAACCGACCGTGTGCAAGTTTTGGAGAAAACCCCGGCGACGGCTCTTGAGATTGCCTTCCTTGCGCAAAGCATGGCGCAAGAGGGTAAGACCGTCACGGCCCTTAATGCCGCACCGATTTATGTACGAAATCGCGTGGCGCTTACAATCGATGAGCGCGCCCAAGGGGTCAAGCTTTAATGGCGACGCCGGACTTAACGTTTCGCGCCATGACGCCGAGCGATGCGCCGGCTGTAGCCGAGCTTGCGCGGCGCGCCGACCCTTTTTCTTGGACGGTTAAGGATTTCCTTACGGCTTCAAAAGCCGGAAATATCGTCACGCTCGGCTTTACGGGCGACGTTCTCGTTGGTTTTTACGTCTTACGCCTGGTGCTCGATGAAAGCGAACTCATGGATATTGCGGTCGACCCGGCCTACCAATCCCGCGGCTTCGGACGTGCGCTTCTGACCGACGCGATTAAAACCGCTAAACTTTCAGGCGCTCGCCTGATGCACTTGGAGGTTCGCATCGGCAATGTCCGCGCCAAGGGGCTTTATGAAGCCTTCGGATTTAAGTCCGATGCGGTGCGACGCAATTACTACAGAACGGCAACCGGACGCGAAGATGCCGTCTTAATGACTCTGGGTTTTTGAAACACGCATGCCGCTTACGAAGACACAAAGCGAAATTTGGCAGGCCATGGATATCGGTCCGCAGTGGGTTGAGCGCGATAAGCCCGAGTCCCTTCTCGCGAGCCCGGAAAAAGGCGTGTCGGTTGCGACCGCTCCACAAAAAGAGCCTGTTACTCAAGTCGTTGAGCCCGCGCCGATTGCTCGAAACCCCGCTCTCACGGCAAGAGTTAAAAGCGCGGCAGGAGATGCCGACAAACATAAAGACTCGGATAAAGCGCCTTCGGGTGAGGACAACACAGCTCTTCAAGAGAAAGCGAAAACCGCGTCCTGGGAAGAACTTTCTTTACTGGTTTCTCAATGTCGCGCCTGTCCCATGGCCGCTACGCGCAAACACTGCGTTTTTGCCGACGGGAAACCCGGTTGCCCGATCGTCATTGTCGGTGAGGCTCCCGGACGAGACGAAGACCTCGAAGGAGTTCCGTTTGTCGGGAAAAGCGGGCAACTACTCACACGCATCCTCGAGTGCTTGAAATGGAGGCGGGGCGAAGATGTCGCGATTGTCAACGTCTTAAAGTGCCGTCCGCCCGATAACCGAGATCCCAAGCCTGAGGAAATGGCCTCCTGTGCGGCGTTTTTAAATCGCCAGTTGGAACTCTTAAATCCCAAAGTCGTTATTTTGATGGGGCGCTTTGCCATCGATCGGCTTCTCGGGACGGATGCGGCCGTCGGAAGACTGCGCGGGAAGGCGCACTCGGTGACCGTTGCCGGTCGCACGGTGCCTGCCGTCGTGACCTACCACCCCTCGTATCTTTTGCGAAACCCTGTGGATAAAGAAAAAAGTTGGCAGGATTTTTGTTTGGCCAAGCGTCTTTTCGTCGAGGGTCGGTCATGAAGCAAATTGACTTTCACTACAATGTGATGCGCCGCACGATTTACGCCTGCAAATTGGTAAAAAAAGTGACGGGACTAGGCTTGACGGCTGCGCTGTGGTCGCGTGATGAGGCGTTTTTAAAGACGGTTTACGACGACTTATGGCACTTTGAGGATATGGCGTTTATTGCGCACGCGTGGGCGGGATCTCCCACCCAAAGCGAAAGCTCGGTTGTTTTTTCAACCGACATTGCCTCTTTGACCGGTCGCGACGTCTTGGTGCTTCTTGATGACAACGTGCCGGACAATTGGCGCGAAGTTTTTGACGGATTTGATCGCGTGGTCGATATCGTCGGCAAAAGCCCGGAGGAACTTACGGCCTCGCGCGCCCGTTACCGTCTTTATAAAGCCTCGGGAGTCCCGCTTAAGGCCTACGATAGGAGTAAGTCAGCATGACGGAGACAACGTCGACAGTGCTCACACAAGAAGTTCCCTACAACTGGGATGAGTTAAAAAGTCTTGCTGCAAAAAGAGCCGAGCCGGTTGTCCGCGCTCCGATTCCTGAGGCGCCGACACGAGACAAGGTGCCGGGTATCCCCCGTCGGGAGCCTCCTGCGGCCATTGTGCGAGAGGCCGAAAAGGCTCTTCCTTCTTCGCAGGAATCGAAACCTACGCCATTTACACAGGCACAAAAGGAAGCGTTGATCGCCGATGTAAGCCGCAAGGTCTCCGAGCAGCTTTTCGAAGAAATTGATTTGGTGGTCGAACTTGCACTAAAGAAAACGCGTGCCCATTTAAAGGCCGATATTCAAAAGGCAGTTGCCATTAATGTCACGCGCTGCGTGCGCGAGGTCGTGGAAAAAGAAAAGGCTCTGTAGTCAGACCACGAGCGCCACGGCACCGAGCGCAAAAAAGAGGACGGCACAGACAATGTGAATCAGCCGAATCGGAAGTTTCCTGGCAAGGGTATCGCCTAAAAAGATTGCCGGCACATCGGCAATAAGCATGCCAAGCGTCGTGCCGAAGACAACGGCGATGGCGTTGCCGTAATGGGCGGCAAGACCGACGGTAGCAATTTGCGTTTTGTCGCCCATTTCCGCGAGAAAGAACGTCACGAGGGTAATGCCGAAAACGCCGAAGCGTTGCAGTGCGGGGTTATCCAAAAGCCCGCCGTCTTCTTTATCGGGAATGAGCATCCAGACAGCCATGGCCCAAAAGCCGCCGACCAAAAGGAACTTGAGAGTCGTCGGTCCGAGAACCGTTGTAATCCAGGCGCCGAGCGCCCCGGCAAGGCCGTGGTTTAACAGCGTGGCAACAAAAATCCCGAGCACAATCGGGACGGATTTATGAAATCGGGCCGCAAGAAGAAACGCCAAGAGCTGTGTCTTATCGCCCATTTCCGCTAAGACGACGGAAAGGGTGCTCACAAAAATCGATTCGAACATAAAGGACTTTCTTTAGTTGCTGCCCGAGGTGCGACTCATTTCCTCTTCGCGACGATTGCGCGCGTAAGTTGCTTTGCCGATGGCGTCTTTAAAGGTTGAAATGACGGTCAAATACCCTGTGGCATCGCGTTTGCCGAAAACGGCTGACCCGGCCACGATAACGTTGGCTCCGGCCTCAATGACAGAGCCCACGTTTTGCGGGTTGATTCCGCCGTCGACCTCAAGAAGAATTTCGTGCCTCGTGGCATAAAAGTGTTCTTCGATGATGTCCCGAATCAAAGCAATCTTAGAAAGCGACGAGGGGATAAACGACTGACCGCCGAAGCCCGGATTCACACTCATGATAAGAACAAGGTCCACCTTGTCGATGACGTACTTAAGAGCGTCAATCGGCGTTGCCGGATTAAAGGCAAGTCCGGCTTTAGCTCCGGCATCGCGAATCACGGAAAGCGTGCGGTCCAGATGCTTTGTTGCTTCGGCGTGGACCGTGACGTAGTCGGCTCCTGCCTTGGCAAAAAGCGTTGCCATTGCATCGGTCGGTTCGACCATCAGGTGGGCATCAATCGGCGCGGTCGTTCTCTTGCGTAGGCTCTTTAAGACGCCCGGTCCGATTGTCAGATTCGGCACGAAGTGGTTGTCCATGGCATCGAAATGAATCCAATCGGCCCCGGCCCGTACGACCGAATCAACCTCGTTTCCGAGTTCGGCAAAATCGGCTGAGAGAATCGAGGGGGCAATGAGCACGGGCGGATTGTAGATAGCCATGGCGTAAAGTCCTTAGTGATTTTGTTCGAGAACGAACTGTGGCAAAAGTATAGGCATTCTCTCCGATCTTTGCGGTACTATGTGTCCTTTCCAACCCACAGTAAAGGTTATCGGACATGTCGACAATCGTTCAAAAGTACGGCGGAACCTCCATGGGTTCGACCGACCGCATTAAGAATGTCGCGCGTCGTGTGGCCAAATGGCACCGTGCCGGGCACAGGATGGTCGTGGTCGTTTCCGCGATGAGCGGAGAGACCAACCGCTTGATTGCTCTGGCAAAGGAAATTATGCCCAACCCCGACCCGCGAGAACTCGATGTCATCGCGAGTACAGGTGAGCAAGTCAGTATCGGATTGCTTGCGATGGCCTTAAAAGCCATCGGCGTTGAAGCCGTCAGCTACAACGGCACCCAAGTGGGCGTACACACGGATTCGGCCTACACGAAGGCGCGTATCGAAAGCATCGATGCCGGCCCGATTCAAAGCGCATTGGATGCCGGAAAGGTCGTCATCGTCGCGGGCTTTCAGGGTCAAGACCCCGAAGGAAACGTCACAACCCTCGGTCGCGGCGGATCGGATACCTCGGCCGTGGCGCTTGCCGTCGCACTGCATGCCGATGAGTGCCTCATTTACACCGATGTGGACGGCGTTTATACAACGGACCCCCGCATTGAGCCGAAGGCACGACGTCTGCGTGTTTTAAGCTCCGAAGAGATGCTCGAGCTTGCAAGCTTAGGGTCCAAAGTCCTTCAGACGCGCAGCGTCGAGTTTGCCGACAAGTACAAGATGCCGATTCGGGTTTTGTCGAGTTTAACCGACCCCGATATGCCGCTTAGCGAAGAAGAGAATTCCGGCACGTTAATTACCGTCAATGAGAATCACACTATGGAAAAACCGCTTATTTCCGGCATTGCCTTTACCAAAGCCGAAGCCAAAATTACCCTGATTAAGGTTCCGAATATTCCGGGTGTCGCCTATAAGATTTTGGGCCCGATCGAACACCACAATATCGATATCGATATGATTGTTCAGAACGTCGGCTTGGATGGGACAACGGACTTTTCCTTCCTGTTGCCGCGCTCGGATTTAGATAATGCCTTAAAGATCATTCGTGAGGAAATCTATCCGCAAACCGGGGAGTTGGATGTACACACCTCGACCTCGGTCGCTAAGGTCAGCCTCGTCGGCGTCGGCATGCGCACCCATGCGAACGTCGCCAGTACCGCGTTCGAAGCCCTTGCGAAAGAAGGCATCAACATTTTGATGATCGGTACCTCGGAAATTAAATTGAGTATCGTTATAGAAGATAAGTACATGGAGCTTGCCGTACGCGCTCTGCATGAGGCTTTCGGTTTGGATAAATAGACTTTTTAACCGAATTAAACGCCTGCCCGTATCGGAGTAACTTTCCTGCGGGCTTTCTTTTTTTCTGGGAAGCGACTCTGTAAAACGCACAGGGCGTCGGCGTCTTTTTTTTGCTCGTGAAGGCGGTAGTATTGCTTTCGGACAATTTCAGTGAGGTGGGACCTATGACGACTTTTGATGAATACTGTAGCGAGATGTGCCGGCTGCGCCGAGCGATTCACCGTCGCCCCGAAGAAGGGTGGACCGAGTTTGAAACGACCTGGCGTGTTTTTTCATTTTTAGAAAGCCTCGGGGGCTTTACCCTCAAAGTCGGGCAAGAAGTCGTGAACCCGGAATTTGTATTAGGGCGCGATGAAGTCAAAGTCATGAAGGCTGAAGAACGCGCCTTGGAGCACGGCGTTTCGGAAGCTTTCTTGGCACGCCTCGGGGGATTTACCGGAGTTGTGGCTGAGATGGATACGGGAAGACCGGGCCCTGCCGTTGCTTTTCGCTTTGACATGGATTGCGTGCAGGTGGGCGAATCCCAGGACCCCGAACACGTTCCCGTCGCTTTAGGGTTTGCTTCCGAGCGCGAAGGTCTCATGCATGCCTGCGGCCATGACGGTCATACGGCCACAGGTCTTGCGCTGGCTCATTGGGTGGCAGATTATCGTGCGTCGCTTTGCGGGCGCATCCGGCTTATTTTTCAGCCGGCCGAGGAGGGCACACGCGGCGCAACGGCCATGGCCGAGGCAGGCGTTGTCGACAATGTCAATTGGTTCTTCGGCGCGCACGTCGGATGCGACTGCGCTCCGGGAGAAGTCGGAATTATTCAAAAAGGGTTCCTGGCAACAAACAAAATCGACATTGCCTTTACCGGGAAAGCCTCACACGCCGGTTCCGATCCGGAAAAAGGGCGCAGTGCCCTTATGGCTGCTGCAGCGTGCTCACTTATGATGCAAGGCATCAGTCGGCATCGCGAAGGAAGCACACGTGTGGCCGTCGGAACACTGCACGCCGGGGAAGGGCGCAACGTCACGCCCGTGCATGCCGTGATTCAAGCGGAGGTCCGAGGCGCTACCGGAAGCATCAACGACTGGATGACTGAACGCGTCCGTAGCATCGTGCGCGGTGTGTCCGAGGCCTATGAAGTGCAAGGCAAGATGGTCAAAGCAGGTGAAGCGTGCGACATGATTTCGGACAAAGAGGCCTGCGACTTAGTTGCCGATGCGGCCCGGGCGATTGACGGTGTGGCGGTCAAACTCCTTAATACCGAAGACGGCAGTGAAGATTGCTCCGTTTTAATGCGCCGCGCGCAGAAAACCGGTGCCAAGGCGGCCTTTTTCCTTTACGGCTGCAAGCACAACGGACACCATAGGTCCGACTTTGATATTCAGGACGAAACGACACTTCCTGTTGCCTTTTCGCTTATGACAGGTATCGTAACTAGGCTTAACGGCAAGGCTTAACTTCGGTTATAAAGCGTAAAAAGAACCCCCTTTTCCGCTTCGGTCAGGGGGTTAACTTTCGTCGGACGTCTAGCGCTGCGAGCGCACGTCCCCGTACAGGCTCTCGATCTCATCGGCGTATTTGGCGTAAATGACGCGACGCTTGAGCTTTAACGTCGGCGTGAGCATGCCGTTTTCGATGGTCCAAGCCTCGGGAATAATTCGCACGCTGCGCGGAATTCCGTAGTTCGGGAAGTTGGCCGTAGCCGCTTTAATGCGGCGCAAGACGGCGTTACGTAGGTCGCGATTTAAAAGCGTTGCCGGGTCCTTGGGGTCTAGACCTAGGGACTCGGCAAAGCGCGGCCAAAGTTCCGGGTTCATAACGACGAGGGCAGACACATACGGACGGTTGTCGCCCACCGCCATCGATTGCGAAAAAAGCGAATCGGCTTGAATGGCGTTTTCAAGGTCGGCAGGCGGCACCTTCTCTCCGGTGCTCGTGACGATGATTTCCTTAATACGCCCCTTAAGACGGATGTCGCCGTCTTCGTAAATGTCGGCTTGATCACCTGTTTTAAGCCATCCGTCTTCGGTAAACATTGCGGCCGTTTCCTTCGGCTTTTTCCAGTAACCCTTCATCACGCTCGGTCCCTTGACCTGCAATTCGTCGTTTTCGCCGAGCCGCACCTGAATGTTTTTGAGCGCAACGCCCACGGTTGCCGGGTGGTTCTTCCCGCAGGGATTGACGGAAATAATCGGGCTGGTTTCGGTCATGCCGTACCCCTGGTGAATATCAATCCCTAACCCTAAGAAAAACCGAGCCACGGCCGGGCTTAAGGCGGCGCCCCCTGCGATAAATAGGTGCGGACGTCCCCCGAAAATATTGCGGACCGTTTGAGCGACGAATTTATCTAAAAAGGAGAAAACAAAGGGGTCAAGTAGTTCGCTGACGGTAAAAGGCGAGGGTAGGCCGTTTGCCCGGCAAAATTTCCGATAGCCGACGTTGACGGCCCAACGCATAAGAAAACGCACGGCCGGAGACTTTAACGTCAGACGGTCCTGCACTTTGGCGTAAATCTTCTCGTAAATACGCGGCACACTCATCATGACTGTCGGCCGAATCAAACGCATGTCGTCTTGAATAAGACCGATATTGCGATTAAAGGCCACAAGGTTTCCGAGCCCCAAGGCAACGTAGTAGGTCGTCGTGCGCTCGAATGTATGGGAAAGCGGCAAAAACGAGAGCCACGTCTCATCGATTTCGGGCCAAATCACCGTCAAAACACCCGTGACATTGGCCAAAATCGCCCGGTGTGTGAGCATGACGCCCTTGGGATTGCCGGTTGTGCCCGAGGTGTACACGATGGCAGCAAGGTCTTCGGGCGTGGGGCCGTCGGGAAGTTTCGAGCCGACGCCGTCTGCTAGCCACGCATCGATGTTCGTGACGTGCACGTTGCCGTCCGTGTACGGCTCCGTGCCTTCGTCCGTAATGATGACGTGCTCTAAGGTCGGTAAATCCCCTGTGGAGCGGATGCCTTTCCACTTTAAGAGGCGATTGGTGAAAAGAACGCGCGCCCCCGAGTCATTGAGAATAAAGGCAGAAGATCCCGGGGTGTCGATGGCGTGAAGCGGGACGGGAACAAGTGCACAGGCAAGAGCCGCCTGGTCGAACAAAATGGCGTCCACACAATTGGGAAGCAACATGGCCACACGGTCACCGCGCATCAAGCCCATGGCAGCAAAGGCGTGCTTCCAAGCCTCGACCTTCTCGATGACCTCGCGAACCGTTAACACAACCCAGTCCTTCGTTAGGTTGTCGTAGTACTTATAAATCGGCGTATCCGGGCGACGGTCGGCGTGGTGCGTTAAAAGTTCCGGAAGTGTGCGCAAAACCGACAGTTCGGCAATGCGCTCTTTAATTGTGTCTTTCGTGGCCGTTTTGTTTGTCATCGCCCAAGCTCCGCAATCACTTTTTTTTCGTTTTCCGAGAGGTTTCCCATCGCCGAAATTCTACAGTGAATTTTTATTCAGCACCGACAAAACCCCCGCAATCCGTTCGGATGAGAGGAATGCCTTGTCGATGAGCTTCCGAATCATCAACTCGATACAATGCCGACTAAAAAGGAGCCTTTGTATGCGCATCGTTTCGATTCAATCGGCAGAAAACGCGAACGTTAAGCGTTGGAAAAAGTTATCGGAAAACGCTCGAGCCGTCGGAAAGCTCGGACTGACCCTGGCCGAAGGTGCGCACCTGGCGCAAACAGCGCTTGAAAAGGGTGCCGATGTGCGTGCCCTGATGTTGCGCGAAGGTGAAGTAAGCGCCGAAGCCAAAGCCCTTTTTGCAGCCTACGAGGCCAAGGGAAGTATTCCTCTTTTTACGCTCAAAGAATCCCTTTTCGAAGCCGCCTCGCCTGTTAAGCACGGGGTCGGTATTTGTATTGAATTAGCCGTCCCGAAAGAAGAGCTTCCCGGCGCGGCACTTAGCGTCGATGCCGTATATTTGGACGGCGTGCAGGACGCGGGAAACGTCGGCACGATACTGCGTACGGCACTTGCCGCGGGCGTGCGCTATGCCGCGCTTTCCCCTAAAACCTCGCGCGTCTGGAGCCCTAAGGTTCTGCGGGCTGCGATGGGCGCACACTTTTCGATGACGCTTTTTGAGGATGTTCCGGCAGAGAATTTGGCGCAGATTTTTTCTTCCAAGCGCCTTGCAGCCGATGCGCGCGGGGGTTCGGACCTCTTTCGATCGGAAGGCTGGGAGAAAAGTCCGACGGTCTGGATGTTCGGAGCCGAAGGACCGGGGCTTTCCGATGAGGCGCTTTCTGTGAGTAAGGAGCGTTTTTTAATTCCGATTGAAAGCGACTGCGAGTCCCTCAATGTGGCGGCGGCTGCTGCCGTGTGTCTTTTTGAGCAGAAAAGAAGGCGCCTTCTCTGAAACGGACGGTTAAAAGCGCGTCACGGGCTTTCTTAGAGAAAACCAGGCTTCTCGGCGGCTTTCTCAAATAAAAACGCCGGCGAAGGGCCGGCGTCTTCACTTACCCGAACAAGGGCAAATTAGAGGGCATCCTTGAAGGCCTTGCCCGGCTTGAACTTGGGCAACTTGGAAGCCTTAATCTTGATGGCTTCGCCGGTCTGGGGATTGCGACCCGTGCGGGCAGAACGCTTGGCAACGCAGAATGTGCCGAAGCCGATCAACTGGACTTCGCCGCCTTTTTTCAAGGTCTTCTTCGTTGTTTCGATAAAAGCCTTCAACGCAGCTTCGGCCTTTGTCTTGGGAAGGTCAGCCTGTTTGGCAATCGCTTCAACCATTTCACTTTTGTTCATGTATGTTCTCCTTGGAACAGATAGACCCTCGTTTTTTCCCCGAGGGAGTTGGGTACTTACTCGGATAATATCCGTTTTACGCCGATTTTCCTAGGCTTTTTCGTCAATTTCGCTTCAAGAGGCTGAGAAACACAGGGTTTTGACGGCCGATGCGGTCCGAACGCCCGGATTTCCCTAAAAAACGCCACAAAGTGAGCCCTTTTCGACTGTCGATTTAAAGGGTGCTTTGCGTCCCAGGGCGAACGCATGAAATCATGCCCGCGAAGTTCCTAAAATGTTGTAAACCGTCTCCAACGCATCGGCTGGGCTTTGGCACAGCTGTTTGAGACTATCCATAGAAAGGCGGTGCATTCCTGACTTTATGAGTTCTTCTTTTTTCTTCGTGAGTAGGTTAAAGGCTATTTTGTTAAGTGTCACTCTCGCCGACAAATAGTTCTCATTTTTCGCTTGAATCTTGTCTTGATTAAAGCAGTTATCAAGCGTCCAATGAACGTTGTTTTCAATGGACCAATGTTTTCGGATAATTGTCAAGCGTCCTCTGAATTGACCCCCGAAAACATCGTTTAAATTGAGCCCCTGTTGTTAATCAGTCAAAGCTGTACCAACAGCCCTGG